>ERZ773264.1281-NODE-1281-length-30674-cov-40.934518_pt1 | contig 30674 bp, 27 predicted proteins | sample MGYA00511910_ERZ773264 | MGnify/ENA primary metagenome ERZ773264 (study PRJEB29015, sample SAMEA2737739) | human gut metagenome | biome: human gut; feature: human-associated habitat; material: faeces | place: China | collected 2012 ...
CTGTTATATGCTTTATTAATGTATTCTCGTCTATCTGTGTACAGATTACAAGGAATTCATCACCACCTATACGGAACACCCTATCTTCTCCAAACACATCCGTAAGACATGCACATGCATTTAGAATAAGTCTGTCACCAGCCTCGTGTCCCATCGTATCATTCACATACTTAAGTCCTGTAACATCACAATATACAACGCCTATACTTTGTTTTTTATCTATATTATCTACACATGCACTCATTGCAAAGCGGTTTCCTATATTAGTCAGGGCATCCTTATAGCTCATATTCTCAAGCTTTCTTATCGTATTCCTGCGCTTTATACACGATATAATAAAAGCTCCCATAATCTCAAGTATACTTAAGGCATATTTAAGTGTAAGCAGTGGCGGATTGCCTATTCCCATAAATGCAACAACATTTCCTTCGTTATATATAGGAATTGCAATTATTGAATGAATACCCTGTCTTTTTAAATTATCATATTACAGGGAATCACTATCCTTTATTTCTTCAATATCCTGAATTACTATGTTTCCGCCTTTTTCAAAGCACTTATACCAGTTAGCACATACCTCTGGAGGCAGATTCTGAAGATTATCCTTCTCTGACCTTATTCCATCTGCCGTCCACTCATATGTATTATCATCTCTGCCATATATATTTTTTTCAAATATATAGGTTCTTTCTCCATTAAGTGCTTTACCTATATACCCAAGAAGTGTGTTAATCGTTTCATCAGGTGTATCTGCTGCAAGTGCCTCTCTTAAGCCCTCATTGACAAGTGCCTCAGTTTCTCTGTACTTTTGGATAAGCTTATCCTGTGCAAACTCTTCACTTATATCTATGCCTATTTCCAGCCTGTACTTTCTGTTCCCTTCGCCCTCTATCAGTGTATCCTTTATTATCATATATTTATCTAATACAGGATTATAATAACGCCATTCATCAAAGGCTCCAGGCAGAAGCCTGCTGTTGTTGCACATTCCACATTTAACAGAAGCTTTTTGTAATACCTCATAGCACTTCAGGCCTTTTATATCCTCTATTGATTCCAAGCCATACGCTTCCAATGCTTTATGATTCATATATACAATCTCATTGGTTTCTATATCTGTTGCATATACATATTCATTCAGATTTATAAAAAAATCCCCTATTTCTTTTATATTTTTCATGCGCATGTCTCCCTTTATTATTGAACTTGTAGTATTCCCCATTCATTAAACGAATCAGCATATTCTGTATATAATTCCTTTGTAGCAGCCCCTTTTTCTTCTGCATTTTATAGCACTTTGTTATTTTTCTGTCAATATACAGTATGATATTTTTATTATTTTTTCATACATATTATACCACAATATTTGCACAGCTTTTCAGCGCACATACAAAGTTCCGTAAGGAACTTTTAAGATGAGCACTATTGTGCTCATTATACCACAAGCGGAACTTTTATCTCAATAATGAAATCATTTCCCTGTATTCTTGCACTTATATCTCCATTCATACGCTCCACAAGCTCTTTTGCAATAGATAAACCCAGTCCGGTTGAGGCTCTGCCTCTTGCCACATCCGCTTTATAAAAACGCTCAAACACATGGCCTAAGTCAATATTTTCAGGATGTTCTGTATAATTGCTGATTTTAAGCAAGGCGTGATTATCCTTTCTGGTAAGCTCGATACTTATGTTCTTTTCCCCATGATCAATACCATTTTTTATGACATTCTGTATAACTCTTCTTAAGCCCTGCTTATTACCTGATATATACAGCATTTCCTCAGTAATACTAATATCCGGGCAGATGCCCTGCTTCTTCCATTCATCATAATAAGAAAATACCGCTTCTTTTAATATTCTGTTCATACAACAGTCTGTAAGCTCCAGCTTATATGAATCATTTTTCAGCTTGGTAAATGTAAAAAGCTCCTCCAGCATTTCATTGAGACTGTTAAGCCTTTCTCTGATTATATCAAGATATCTCCTCTGGTCATCTGTATTGTCACATTCCTCTATAAGCTGGAAATATCCATCGAGCGATGTAAGCGGTGTCCTTATATCGTGTGAAAGATTAGTATATGTGTCCGCTATCAGCTCTTCTTTTTTTCTGTACTCGTTTCTTTCTTTTTTACGCAGGTCAAGCAGCTCATTCAATTTATCTGAAAGCTCACCTATTCCCCCTATATCTATTTCACGTTGAATCAGCTTGTTGCTATCGTGTTCCATAAGAAACGACAACTGGCGGCAGATGTCCTTAATCTGCCGCTGGTATTTCCACATAATAAATGCCTGTATAATAATTATTACTGCTAATATTCCAATAATAATCCTCATTCTCTAAATATCCCTTTTCTGAAAAATATAACTGCTTAATGACAGCATTATAATAATAAATGCGGCTGCCACACACATTGAACTAATAATATCCTCCCTGCCTGCATTCATAGGAAGCATTGCCATCCTTCCAGTTACTGTATACTTATATATATTGAAGTTATGAAGTCCCACTCTATTGCCCACATAATCTATAAGGCCATACACAATACTCATTATATTCATAGTAAGACATACCGCTAATGTCATGCTTATGACATTGTTCTTAATTATAACTGCTATCGCCATACATATTAACACAAATGCATAATGAAGCATAAATTCTGTTAAGAAATAAGGTATAATCTCTTTCCAGTTACCCCACACCACACATTTAAACGCAAGCATATTCGCTGCTGCCTGGAATACAAATATCCCTGCAAATGTAATTGCTGTAAATAAAGCAAGCGCAACTGCCCTTGAAACAATAAGCATCCCCCTTTGTGACACCTGTCCACCAATATTCTTAATATAACCGCTCTTAATATCTGCTGTTGCAAACATAACCGCAAATATTACAAGAAAAAGTGCATAAAACTTTCCCTGTGCATTAGAAAAGAAAACATCCATTACCGTAACCTTCTTCCCTGGCTCCGTAGGTAATTCCACACTCATACCAATATTGACATTATCTGTATTCTGCTGCGAAAGCTGTTCCTTGTTGCTGTCAGCTGCCTGTTGTTGCTCTATGTCTTGTGCATTTACCACATCAGCTGCCTGACCATCAGTATCTGCCTGACTTTCCACTGCCTGCTGCCTCTCCCACTCTTTATTAACTGCATCATAATCTATTTTTGAAAGAAATGAGGTAAGCAGTGCTGATGCCAGCAATATAATCCATATTACATACATACTCTTTGTACGAAACATTCTGTATACATCCATCTTTATCATATTAAGCACGATTGTCACCCCCTGTAAGCCTTAAGAAATAATTCTCAAGCTCTTCACTTGTAATAGATATTCCCTTAACTGGAATTCCCGCCTTTGCAAGCTCCATGTTCAGGCTGGCACTTTCTCCCAGTCTTTCAAATATATGAATATGTTCTTTATCTATAACCTGATAGCTGCTAAAGCCCATATCATCAAGCACAGGAACAGCCTGCTTAGGATTATCAAGCGTAAGCTCTATGCGCTCACTGCATTTTTTCATAAGCTCCTCTCTTGTAAGCTCCTGCACAAGGCATCCATTATGAATAATGCCATAATCTGTAGCAATCTTTGATAATTCCTCCAGAATATGACTTGAAATACATATTGTCATGCCACGCTCCTTTGCAAGCTTCTGGATGGTTTCACGCACCTCCACAATTCCCTGTGGATCAAGTCCGTTAATCGGCTCATCAAGAATAAGCAGGTCAGGCTCACCTACAAGTGCAAGAGCAATTCCTAAGCGCTGCTTCATTCCAAGCGAATAATGCTTTGTTTTCTTTTCTCCAACAGTATCAAGACCCACTGTTTTTAACAGTTCTTCTATATATCCTTTTTTCTTAATCCCTGTAAGCTTGCATTTAATGTTCAGATTGTCATATGCCGACATATTGCCATAAAGTCCGGGAGCTTCTATAAGACACCCTACTCTTGAACGTACCTTTTGTAAGTCCTTTCCTTTATACCCAAACATTTCTATTTCGCCATAAGACGGTGTTGACAGTCCGCTAATCATCTTAAGACAGGTCGTTTTACCGGCTCCGTTTCTTCCAATAAAGCCATATATCGCACCCTTTTTAATGTGCATATTTACATCATCAACCGCCCTGTGTCTGCCATACTGCTTAGTCAGATTCCTTGTCTGCAATAATAATTCGCTCAAAGCCTTTTCCTCCTTTTCTTAACTGCTCTTATCATAAAAAATAAATCCTAATCAATCGCAAATAAATAGTAAAAAAAGAGTAAATTATTCATGCAGGCGATATCCAATCCCCCAGATTGTTTCTATATATTCATCAGATGTAACGGTCTTTATTTTCTTCCTGATATTGCTTATATGCACATCAAGAGTCTTTGTTTCACCCATATATGGCTCATCCCACGCATATTCGAATATATCCTCCTTGCTAAACACCTGCTTCGGGTTTTTAAGCAGCAATTCCAGTATTGCGAATTCCTGTTTTGTAATCTTAGGAAGCACCCTGCCACCGATACTTACCTCAAAGGTAGAGCGTGTAAGCACCATATCTCTGAACTCAAGCCTTCCGCTGCCTTGTCCTTTTTGTATACCAGCCTTTGTTTTTACTTCTGTTTCTGCCTCTGCTTCTACCTTCGTTTCCGCCTCTGCTTCACCTTTTGTTTCCACCTCTATATGACGAAGCTGCACCTGAATACGTGCCAGTACCTCTCTAATCTCAAAGGGCTTTGTTATATAATCATCTGCTCCGTCCGTCAGCACTCCGATTTTATCATCTATACTATCCTTTGCAGTCAGCACAATCACCGGAAGCCTTCCATGTTTTCTTATTTCTTTTAAAACCTCTTCACCACTTGCACCAGGCAGCATTAAGTCAAGCAGTACAAGCGTATAAGCCTTTTCTTTTATATTAAGAAGCAGCTTTGCTTCTGTTCCTGAAAATGCCTGTTCACACGTATAACCAGCCTTCATAAGCACCTCACAAAGAAGGTTATTAATATTTATATCATCTTCTACAATTAATATATTAGGCATAATTTTTACTCCTGTATTTTATAATGTAAAATAGTCATCTACTTTATGAGAAATGGCATTAAATAAAATGGTTTCAGCATTAAATTTTCTTCTTTTCCAACATCTTTTTGTGATATTAAATATATCTTACTTACATTCTTTGAAAATTTTTTATAAAACTGTTTTATAGATTCGTGCTTTCCTGCCCCTGATGACTTAATTTCAAAGGCATTTACTTTACTTCCCTCAGAAATCAGAAAGTCAACCTCATAATAATGTGTGCTTTTGTCTTTTTCCCAAGTGTGATAATAAAGTTCCCTTCCCGCTGCTGTAATCATCTGTGCAATAAGATTCTCATATAAATAGCCAAGATTAGCTGGCAGCTTATCAGAAAGCAGCTTCGCATATACATTATTTTCTGTGACTGGACTGTCTATAAACATTAATGTAATAAATAATCCAGTATCCGACAGATACAATTTATAACTGTCAAAGTCCTTTGTATCTGTCAGGCTTACCCTTGGATCAGTTGAATTATAACAAGGTAAGACAGTCTTTGAATCAATCAGCTCATACAATAATTCTTCTGTTTTTGAATTATTCTTCTTTCCTATTGCCGCAGTAATCCTGTATTTTTTTGAATCCTTTGCAAGTTGTGCCGGAATTGAGTGATATAACGCAGAGATTCTTCCAGAACCATCAATCTTTTTAAAATCTTCTTCATACAATGATATAATCTGTCTTTTGACCATATCAATTTCCGAGAAATTCTTACCCTCTATATAAGCTTCAACTGCCTGAGGCATACCACCTACTGCCATATATATTCTTAAATCTCTCATCAGTTTACGATTAGTTGGCTGTCCAATAGCCTTACCTGTATTGTATATCTGACAAAGAAGTTCATAGTTTCCCCCCGTTGCATCACAGAACTCCTGATAATCCATTGGATACACCTGTATTTTCATTTCCTCCGATGGAATTAAAATATCCTTTACATTTTTCTTTATGGATATTAGTGAACCAGTTTCCAGATAACTGTATCTTCCATCTGCAACAAGATGTTTTATTGCCTGTCTTGCTTTCGGGAATAGCTGGACTTCATCAAATATAATCAGCGATTTATGCTCATATAATGTTATACCTGTTTCCGCCTGCAATCTTAAAAAAAATATATTTAGATTTGCTATATCATCAAAACACTCCAATATATTAGCTGTTGCTTTTGAAAAATCAATAAGAATACACGAGTCATATTCATTTTCTCCAAAGCTTTGGGCGATTGTAGACTTACCAACTCGTCTCGCCCCCTCTAACAACACCGCATATTTATCCGAATACTTTTCCTTCCATTCTAACAATCTACTATATACTTTTCTTTTAAAATTCATAGTCTTCCCCTTTCAGAACTATACTATATCATTGTCATTATTCTTTACCGTGCTAAAAGCACCCCTGATTTCTTTATATAATACATATTATAATATAACTTTCTTCAATATTATTATCTCTTATTTTGACCGTTTCTTCAAGATTATTTTCACTCATTTTGCCCATTTCTTCAAAGTTGTTTTGGCGTATTTTGTCCGTTTCTTCAAGATTATTTTTGCTCATTATGACTGTTTCTTCAAAACTATTTTCACTCATTTTGTCCATTTCTTCAAGCTTTTACTTTATTTATAAACATAAAAAACAGCACGACCATTCCCTTTATCCAGAAATAAATCGTGCCATCTTATCTTTTATCTTATCTGTATTATAATCCTAATTATTCTCTGCCCTCGCCATCGCAATCTGCTCCGGTGTTATAGGCAGCTCATAGAACCTCTTTCCTGCTGCGTGGCTTAGTGCATCTGTCACAGCCGGAAGTGGTGTATTTATTACAACCTCTCCTATTGACTTAGCACCAAATGGCCCAGCATCCTCGAAGCTACTTTCAAACTCAACATTAATATGTCCAATATCCATCCTTGATGGTATCTTATATTGCAGGAATGAGTTCTCATAAAGCTTTCCCTTATCAGAATATGTGATATTTTCAGACATTGCCATACCAATTCCCTGAAGGATTCCGCCTTCTGCCTGTACTCTTGCAAGATTAGGATTAACCGGTGTTCCACAGTCAACGCATGCATCATATTCTACAACCCTGCTTTCGCCTGTAACAAGGTCAACTTCAACCTCAGCTGCACCTACCATAAATGGTGGTGGTGAAATAGGTGATGTATGTGTATTAGTAACAGAAAGTGCCATATCATTGCCACACATAGAAGCTGTTGCTATATCACAAAGACTTACTGATGCACCCTTGTGCTCTCCAGCCTCACAGCTTACACAGCTTCCGTCAAATGTAACCTCACTCTTATCACAGCCTATAAGCTTTGCTCCAAGACTTTCGATTCTGTTTCTTAGCTCTAAGGCACAGTTCTCAACAGCCTTTCCGGTAACATATGTTGTACTTGATGCATATGATCCTGAATCATAAGGTGATATATCAGTATCAGCACCGAATACACTTATGTCATCAGTACTGCACTCAAGCACCTCCGCAGCAATCTGTGCAAGTATTGTATCACAGCCTGTTCCCATATCAGCAGCACCGATATTCATTGTATACACACCCTCATCATTAAGCTTAAGTGTGGCACTTCCCACATCCACACCTGATATACCAGAGCCCTGCATAGCCATACCCATTCCGACAAAACGTGCCTTCGTATCAGATATCTTTCTCATAGGATACTTCTCATCCCATTTAATCATCTCTTTAACCTTTGCTAAGCATCTGTCAAGCGCACAGCTTGTATTTACCTGACCATAGTAAGCAGGCATTACATCGCCCTCCTTAACTATGTTTTTAAATCTTATTTCAAAAGGATCCATATGCAGCTTATCAGCAAGCTCATTTACAGCAGATTCAACGGCAAAAAGCCCCTGTGTGGCACCATAACCTCTGTACGCTCCTGCTGACATAACATTCGTGTATACAACATCACTTACAAAACGGAATGCCTCTGCCTTTCCATATAACGGTATTGACTTGTGTCCTGAAAGACCTACTGTCGTTGGTCCATGCTCCCCATAAGCTCCTGTGTTAGACAGAGTATATAAATCTATTCCTTTTACGATACCATCCTTAGTTGCACCAAGCCTTACATGCATCTGCATCTCGTGTCTTGGAGATGAAGCTGACAATGATTCTTCCCTTGAGAATATAATCATAGCTGGCTTCTTAGTCTTCCATGTAACAAATGCCGGATATATTTCTGAAACTGAGGTCTGCTTTGCGCCAAAACCACCACCTATTCTAGGCTTTGTAACACGTATCTTTGATGGAGATATTCCAAGTGCGTGTGATATGATTCTTCTGCAATGAAATACTATCTGTGTAGAGCTTACAACATGAAGTCTTCCATAAGTATCGATTGTACAGAATGTCCTGAAGGTCTCCATCATACTCTGCTGGCATGCCTTTGTATGATATGTCCTGTCAATTACAATATCACAGCTCTCAAGCACCCTATCTATATCACCATTACTGCACTCATCATGTGCACATAGATTTCTTTTATTATCAGCTCCGACAGGACACATTGCTTCCCAGTTATCCTCCGGATGAACAAGTATCTCATTATCCTTTGCCTTTGTAAAGTCAAGCACTGGCTCAAGTACCTCATACTCTGCCTTAATAAGCTTCATTGCCTTATCAACACAGCGCTCATCCACTCCCGCAACAATCGCAACCGGATCACCTATGAATCTTACATGTTTATCAAGAATAAGCCTGTCATAAGGACTTGGCTCAGGATACGTCTGACCGGCACAGGTAAAACGCTTCATATTCTGGTCAACATCCTTATATGTATATATTGCCTCTATTCCGGGTACCTTCATTGCAATATCTGTATTAATGCTCTTAACATATGCGTTGGCATATGGTGAACGCAGAAGCTTTACAACAAGACAATCCTTTGGTGCAATATCATCTGTATATACTGGCTTTCCAAGAAGCAGCTCCATTGCATCCTTTTTTCTTACCGCTTTATTAACCGACTTCATTACTTCACCTCCTCTGCTATATTTTCTTTATTTTCCACACTGGCTTCCTTAGCCTTTTTTACCCTGAGGTAATCCAGAATTCCTCTTAACTGGCCTTCATACCCTGAACATCTGCACAGATTTCCTGAAAGAAACTCCTTTATCTCATCTTCATCAGGATAAGGATTCTCCCTAAAGAGTGCAATAGCATTCATAACAAAGCCCGGATTACAGAAGCCACACTGCTCTGCCCCCTGGTCAGCTATAAATGTAACGAACTCTGCTGCCTCCTCTTGTAAACCCTCAAGCGTTGTAACACTGCATTTATCTGCTCTTACAGCAAGAACCGAACATGAAAGTACTGGTTTTTCATTAAGAAATACTGTACACAGTCCGCAGTTAGAAGTCTCACAGCCACATTTTACACTATAACAGCCATGCTCTCTCACGAAATCATAAAGAGTCATATCGCAGGCAACATCTGCCTTGACTGACTTTCCATTTAACTTAATATCTACTAACATATATTCTCCAATCCATACACTAATAAATCGATATATAAACAAATCTATATAAATAATACCTCAGCTATTAATAATCAATAACTAATTATTAATTATTTACAGCCCTTAATGCTCTCTTGGTAAGCTCTTCTGCCAGATGGCTTCTGTATTCAGCACTTCCACGCATATTACTCTCTGTAGAAACATTCTCCCTTACATATCTGGCGAAGCTCTCTATAGTCTCATCATTTACTCCGCCCTTAAGAATACCTTCCTTATCTTCTACAACAACAGCTCTTCCCGGTCTTGCACCTATGCATATATTATATTCACCCGAACCGCTAAAGCCCACGCCAGCACAGGTAAGAACCGGAAGGTCTGTTTCTGTTATTCTTACTGCCTCATAAAACATCTTGACTGGCTTTTTCTTAACTATAATGCTTACAATAATATCCCTGTCATAGCTTTTTGCCGCATACTCCTTTAGGGAAACTATTCCACCCTTATATAATTCAACGTATGAATCAAGTCCAATTAATAATGTAAGAACATCAGAAAATCCATATCTTCCATATATGCTTCCACCAACTGTTGCAAGATTTCTAAACTGCACGCCAACAATATGCCTTAGTGCTTCCTTAGCGCAGCCATTCGTATACTCATTAAACCCCTTATGGTTTTCCAACTGTCTTAGTGATGTCATACATCCAATCTTAAATTCTTCTTCTGTCTCTTCAATCTTATCAAGTCCCAGTCCTGACATGTCAATCGCGGTATTGATTCTGTTATCACCCATACGCATCCACATCATGCCGCCGACAATTCTGTTAGCCTTCTTCTGGTTAAGCTCGTAAGCCTCTTCAATACTTTCTACTTTCCTATAATTCTGTATATTAAGCATAAAAACTCCTCATTTTGATCATACTTATGCCAGAAATAAAAGTCCTGCTGTGCAGCTTTAAACAACCTTTAACCTTTTTTCTGACCGTTTCTTAATTACATCATAATATAACTATACTGACTTGTAAAAGCCTTGTCAATCTGATAAAATTCATTCGCGCACTTGTTTTAACTGTTGCTGTCAGATATATTCTGGCCAACATAAAAAATGTGTAAAAATAAAGTAGAAATGAGGATAAATATGAAGAATTTTAAAAGATTAACTGCTTTAGTCCTGGCAGTACTCATGCTTATATCAACTGTAGCATGTGGCAGTTCTGCCGCAAATGACAGCACTACACAGGCTGCTTCAACATCAGCATTTGATGTCATGTCACAATTCAACGAGGTAAGCACAAGCTACCCTCTTACTGTTACCGACCAGGCAGGACGAACAGTAACTTTTGAAAAAGCACCTGAAAAGATTGCTTCATCTTACTATATCTCTACAAGTCTTCTCCTTGCACTTGGATTAAAGGATAAGCTTGTGGGAATCGAAGCTAAGGCTAATACACGAAACATCTATAAGCTTGCAGCTCCATCCATCGTAAGTCTCCCTAATATGGGAACAGCTAAGGAATTCAACACAGAAGCCTGTGTTGCAGCAGCACCTGATGTTGTATTCCTTCCTATGAAGTTAAAAAAAGCTGCAGATACACTTGAAGGTCTTGGTATCAAGGCTGTTGTTGTTAATCCTGAGGATGCAACGCTCCTTAAGGAATGTATAACACTTGTTGGTAAAATAACTAACACAATCGGACGCTCTGATGCACTTAACAATTCTATCGATACATTTTTAGCTGATAATAAAGCTAAGCTTGCAGGTGAGAACACTCCTTTAGTATATCTTGCAGGTAACAGCTCTGTTCTTTCAACAGCAGGAAGCAAGATGTATCAGAACACATTACTTACCAATGCAGGCGGAAAGAATGCAGCCTCTGAGCTCACAGATACTTACTGGGCAAATGTTTCATATGAACAGCTTCTTGCCTGGAACCCTGATTATATTATAATAGCTGCTGATGCAACCTACTCAATAGATGACGTTTTAAATGATGCTAATCTTGCAAACTGCAATGCTGTTAAGAATAAAAAGGTTGTAAAGCTTCCTGGTGATATAGAAGCCTGGGATTCACCTGTACCAGCAAGCTTCTTAGGAAGCATATATATTGCCTCTGTTCTTCATCCAGAAAAGGTTACTAAGGATTTCTATGAAGAATGTGTAACTAAATTCTATGAAAGCTTTTATGGATTCACACCTGCTAAATAAGGATGATTTATGTTCAAAAATACTTCTAATTACCGGAACAAAATTATACTTTTATCAGTCATACAGGTACTGCTTCTTATAGTAGTACTTGTATGGTCTGTCATTACCGGACAGTATCCACTCACATTAAAGAGCTTACTGTCTGGTGATACTATGTCTATTATGGTCTTTAAAAGGCTCAGGCTTCCCCGCGCCCTTATGGGTGTTATAGGTGGTTTTGGGCTTTCAATATCAGGTTATATATATCAGCTTATATTTAAAAACCCTCTGGCATCTCCCGATATCGTTGGCGTTTCCTCCGGTGCAAGTGCCGGTGCTGCTCTTGCAATAGTCGCAGTTTCTGCTTCTGTTCCAGTCATCTCCATATCTGCTTTTATCGGAGCTGTTACAGCACTCATAATAACTCTGCTTACGGCTTATCTTGTCCCTGGCAGAAACAGTTATACTATCGTGCTTGCCGGTATAGCTATTCATTCTGTGGCACAGACTATACTTATGTTTCTAAAGCTTGCTGCAGATCCTGAAAAACAACTTGCTTCAATCGAATACTGGATTATGGGAAGCCTTAATGGTATTTCAAGAGACAGCCTTGCTATTCCATTTCTCACGACACTTACCGGCTTTATTATAATGGCTTTGTTATACAGACAGATTCTCATTCTCTCTACAAGTGAAGAGGAAGCTGTATCACTAGGTGTACATGTAACAAGTCTGCGTTTTATCATATTAATGCTTGCTACATTAGTAGTATCATCAATAATATGTGTTACGGGGCTTATAAGCTTTATCGGACTTATCGCACCTCATATTGCCAGACTTCTTACAAAGCGTAATGACATATTTACATACATAACAAGTGGCTTCACAGGAGCTATTTTACTGACACTTGCTGATATACTGGCAAGAAGTGTATCCCCATCAGAGCTGCCAGTCAGTATATTTACCTCACTTCTTGGTGCTCCACTGCTTATCATTCTGCTTATCAGAGCTAATAAAAAGGAGGCGTTATGATGTCCGATTTATTCAATAATACATTTTCCGCAGACGGAATATCAGTATATTACGGCAGCACCTGTGCGGTTGATAACGTAAGCTTTGACCTTATGCCTGGACAGCTTAATGCTGTTATTGGCAATAACGGCTGTGGTAAAACCTCTCTTATTAAGGCCATCATGGGACTTATAAAACACAACGGAAAATGTCAGCTTAATGAACACTTACTTGAAAACCTCTCTGTTAAAAAAAAGGCACAGCTCATAAGCTACATTCCCCAAAGAAACAATCTTACTATAAGCATGACCGTCAGGGATGTATGTCTGCTTGGCTTCAATCCTCATATGCACATACTTGGAGGCTACACCACAGATATGCTCAGGCGTGTGGATAAAGCTATTGATATGGTTGGACTTAAGGGTTTATACGAATCAGACTTCTTAGCTTTAAGCGAAGGGCAGAAGCAGTTATGTATTCTGGCACGCACCATAATAGAGGCTTCCCCACTGCTTCTTCTCGATGAACCGGATAGTGCACTTGATTTTTCTAACCGTCATCTTCTTATGCAGCACATAAGAAGTATTGTATCCGATGGCAGATGCGCCCTAATGTGTATTCACAGCCCTGAGCTTGCTTTAGAATACTGCGATAATATACTTCTTATGAAGTCTGGGACAATCCTTAGCACCATTAATACACATACAGACTCTCTTGATATTATTAATGAAAAGATGTCTCTTATATATGATAATATTAATGTCATTGAATGTACTGACATTAACCATAAAACACACCGTGTAGTTGTGGCATTATAGACCTATACCTATACTGCGTATAAATGTCTATTCTCACCAGACACACATACGTTATAAAATCATTTAGTGAAACGAGGTGACTTATTTATTCTATGGATAATTGTTATTTAGATGCTTTGGCTGTAATTACATTTTTTAAGATGTCAGATAAAAAACATCTTTTTATTACGGGAGACCGGGGAAGTGGCAAATCATATCTGTTAAACAACATTTTAAACCAGATTGAAGAAACTATGGATATGTCTGATTTTTTCAATTATCTGCTAAGCCGCAGAACAGACACACCAGAAGTTGTTATTAAATCTAATCTTATAGATGATGGAAAAGAATATGTGATTGGCAGACCACGTACACTCACTCCTGTTTCCCCTAAAAAAGGCAACAACATGACCTCCGTAGAGGATGGCTTTATTAACTGCGCCTGTCCTGCCATTATGAAGCATCTTATGACCTCTGCTGATAGTGTATTTGTTATTGACGAGCTTGGTTATCTGGAAAGCTCCTGTATCCCTTTTCAGGAGAACATTAAAAGTCTTCTTGATAACTCACGCGTATTAGCGGTCATCAGAAAACAATCCACAGAATTTCTTGACAGTATTAAAAGCAGATCTGATGTACTTTTAATCGATATTGATAATACCTTCAGCTCTATTTCGTGCATTATTATGGCATCCGGTATGTCAAAAAGATTCGGTACCAACAAGCTTTTAGCCTCCTTCAACAACAACACTCTCTTTGAAAATGCGATAAATATAAGCCACTTTGTAAGCTTTGGTAAAACTCTTGCCGTAACCCGTCATGATGAGCTTGTACAGATATGTGAACGGGAACATATACATTGCATTAAACACAATATGCCTTACAGAAATGATATGGTACGTCTTGGTGTTTCACGTATTCTAAAGGAAACTAACAGACACAAAAGCTGCTGCACCCAAGGGATATTATTTCTTCCATCAGACCAGCCGCTTATCACTAAGACAAGCCTTCAGCTGCTGTGCCTTTTATTTATTTACTACAACAGCAGTTATTTTGCTTGTAACAGCACAGATAAATCCAGCAATGCCAATAATAATTATTTCAATAATAATAATATTAATAATAATAATAAGATATGCCGGCTTGCCTTCAACGAAAACGCAGGCGCACCAGTAATATTTCCTGAGTGCTATTATAATGAGCTCCTTACACTTCCACAGGGCAAGGGTGGCGGCTTTATTGCAAAAAAACATCCTGCACAGGTTGTTTTAGTTCCTGCACAGGATGAATATGAATTATATGATATTGATACTCCTGATGACCTTATTCGTCTTTCCCGGTATCTTCGCTAATTGCTGTACCTTATTTAGTTACAGCCTTTTCCTTTATTGTTGCTGCTTCTTCTGAAACAACTTCTTTAACCGTTTCCTCAGCTTTATCCTTAGGAAGAATTATGTTAAGTAATATTGCTACAAATGCTGCTGGAACAATACCAGACTCACCAAACATAAGCTGTACTGCCTGTGGTGTATGTGCAAGGATTGCAGGGCTTACACCCATACCATAGCCTACACCAAGTGCAACCGATACAATAGAAAGCCTTCTTGCATCAAGCGGCTCCTTAGTGATAAGCTGGATACCACTTACAATAATTGATGAGAACATCATAACTGCCGCACCACCAAGTACTGACTGTGGCATGATTGATATTAATGCTCCAAGCTTAGGAATAAGACCACATAATATAAGGAATACAGCACCAGATGCAAGTGCAATTCTGTTAACAACCTTAGTCATTGCAACAAGGCCAACATTCTGGCTGAATGATGTATTAGGAAGCACACCGAAAAGTGCTGCAAGCGATGAACCTAAACCATCACACATAACTCCGCCTGAAAGTTCTTTATCTGTCGCTTCTCTTCCTACTCCACCGACCATAACACCTGATATATCTCCAACAGTTTCTACTGCTGTTACAACAAACATAACAAGCACAGGAAGTATTGCTCTTAAGTCAAACACTGGCTTAACTGGCATGAACTTAGGAATCGCAATCCACTTAGCTTCTGCAACCTTATTCCAGTTAAGTACCCATGACTTAGTATATTCAACTCCCTCAGCATTAACTGCTGTATGTGGAAGCACACAGCCCATAATAGCTGCTACAATATAACCAACTATAATTCCAATCAGTATAGATGATGAACTAAGATATCCCTTTGTCCAGTGCTTAACGAATAATATAACAATAAGCACAACAAACGCCAGAAACAGATTCTCTAATGAGCCAAAGTCTTTAGCCCCGTTTCCACCACCGAATGAATTGATACCAACAGAAATAAGTGACAGTCCAATAGAAAGCACAACAGTTCCTGTTACAACTGATGGGAAAAATCTTCTTAAAGGCTTAATAAATGCACCAAGCACAGTTTCAAAAAGACCACCTATAATGGATGCTCCCATAATTGCACCATAGGCTAATACTCCGCCTCCCATAACCTTTGTTATACTGCTGAATACTCCGATAAATCCAGAGCTTGTACCCATAATAATAGGCACCTTGCCTCCAACAGGTCCAATTGAAAACAACTGTATAAGTGTTACAATACCAGCTATAATCATAGCATTCTGTAAAAGTGCAACCTGAATAGATGCATACTCACTTCCTGCTCCAATACCACAGGCTCCTGTAATAATAAGCAACGGTGTAAGATTTCCTACAAACATCGCCATAACGTGCTGAAGTCCAAGTGGTATCGCCTGTTTTAATGAAAGCTTTCCATTAAAATCATATGCCTCCGGCATAAGTTCTTTTATTTTTTTCATATATCCTCCGGTATATTAACCATAATCTATCTGTTATTAATCTCATATGAAGAAGGTCTAGGGAAAATCATTATTCAAGTACTGATTTTCCTTAGACCTTCCTTCTGTATGACCTACGCTTATTATCTCTGCACATCAAATGAAGCATTATTCATAAGTCGTTTAATCTGGTCAACGCTTGTGATGTTAGTATCGCCGCGGATAGCGTGCTTCATTACTGAAGAAGCTACTGCGAAATTGACGATATCTTCGTGCTTCCAGTCATTCTGCATAAGAGCATAGATAAGACCAGAAGAGAATGCATCTCCACCACCAACACGGTCAACAATCTCAAAATTGAGTGTCTTGCTTTCGTAAGTCTTTCCGTCAGCATAGTAGAAAGCCTTAAGAGAGTTATTACTTCCTGAATGAACATAACGTACTGTTCTTGCAATTGCTTTCATATGGTACTGCTCATCAATAGCCTTGAATACTCTGTCCATATCCTCAAATGATGGATCCATAGTAAGGCCGTCCTTAACATCTGTACCATCTGCATTGTATACATGGATAGGCTCAATACCTATAAGTACATCTACATATGGAAGATATCTGCTGAGTACATCCCTTGCTGTTTCAAAAGACCATAATGTACTTCTGAAATTAGGATCAAAGCTTACCGTAAGTCCAAGCTTCTTAGCTGCCTTGATAGCCTTATCTATAAGACGACGGCAGTTATATGAAAGAGCTGGTGTGATGCCACTTAAATGTAACCAGTCATAATCCTTTAAGATGTTCTCAAAATCTACATCCTTATAATCATATTCAGCAAATGCTGAGCTTCCTCTATCATATATTACCTGTGAAGGTCTTACTGAAACACCTTCTTCAAGGTAATAAAGTCCCATTCTTCCGTCAGACTTGATAATGTGCTTAGTGTGTACATCATTAGCCTTAAGGTAGTTGATACAAGACTTACCAAGGTCTGTGTTAGGTAATACTGTAAAAAATGTTGAATCTACACCAAGGTTAGCGAGTGAAACTGCTACGTTGGCTTCTGCTCCACCATAGTTAACTATGAAATTGTGGGTTGTAACTATCTTCTCATAGTTAGGTGGTGACAATCTTAACATCAATTCGCCAATTGCTATGAACTTCATACGTGCCTCCATCTATCATTAAACTTTTAACCTGATATTAAGTAATATTTTATGGCAATAATCTGTACTTTTATTGCTCTATATTGTCAAAATAATACTCCATTTAATGATACTACTTATCCTATAAAATTGCAAATTGTATTTAACGCATTAACTCACAAATACCGCAGTATTTTGTTGCATTAACACACCATTTCATTGTATAATTAAAAATATTTTGAAGCGAGGAAAGTAATACCTATGGACATTTACGAATCATTGAACTCTATTTTAGTAACTTTATTCAATGATATAATGAACATTGAAGAAAAGGCTTTAATTACAGATGAATTTTCTGACATCACAGTTACTGATATGCACATAATTGAAGCTATCGGAATTAAAGAGCCACGCACTATGGGAACAATATCCAAGGCCTTAGGCGTGACTATGGGAACTCTTACAGTCGGCATTAACGGACTTGTTAAAAAGGGATATGTAATAAGGACAAGAAGTGAAGAAGACCGCCGTGTCGTATATGCTTCCCTCACACCAAAGGGTAATGCGGCATACACTCACCATATGAGATTTCATCGGGATATGATTAAACATATAACTGACGATTTAAGCGAAGATGAAGCCGCCGTACTTATTAAGACATTTACAAGACTTGAAGATTATTTTAAAAGCATATCATAACATTCAAAATGATAATGGAATTATATTAACATATAACTATACTGTCGCAGCTGCGTAACCTTTAACGCACTGTCTGCATAGCAAAAACCCCACAGATATGAATTTCTGTGGGGTTTTTTGAAAGATTATTAATCTTTCCGCCGACCGGGCCGGCATAATTTATATATGAGAGTTTTGGAAAAGTAAGCTTATTTAGTTAATTCAGCTGTCTTATATATAAACGTTACTGAATTATCCTTACCATCTGACTTACCAAGGAATGTGTTGTAATTCTGACCAAGCTTGATTACTTCCTTGATTGTATCTACTGCTGTATCAGCATCATCACCAACAAGACTTGTAATAGCTTTAATACCTGTCTCATTGAATTCTGCCATACCATCTTTAAGTGTTATAGCACCATCATTAAGCTGTGTTACACCATCTGCTAAAGTTACAGAAGATGACTTAAGTGTTGATGTTCCATCAGCAAGCTGTGTAGAACCACTTCTTAAAGCTTCGTTGTTAGAATTAAGTGTGCTGAAACCGCCTGCAATCTGTTCAATACCACCGTTAAGTGTATCATTATTGTCGTTAAGCTGTGCAAGTCCTGCGCTTATCTGTGCTATACCACCATTAAGTGTATCATTGTTATCGCTAAGCTGTGCAAGTCCTGCACTTATCTGTGCTATACCACCATTAAGTGTATCATTGTTACCACTAAGCTGTGCAAGTCCTGCATTAAGCTGTGATGCACCTGCGTTAAGTGTATCGTTATTCTTAACAAGTTCACCAAGTCCGTCTGTTAATGACTGGCTTCCATCTGTAAGCTGCTTTAATGCTGCATTAATAGTTTCATTATTGCTAAGATTGCTAACAACTGCATCTAATGCACTTGAAGCACCTATATTACCAGCAGCCTTAATAAGAAGTCCTAACTGGTTAGCATATACATAATCCTTTGAACCAGCCTGTGATACCTGTGGAGTATATGGCTTACCGCTTGTCACAGCTTCTGTATATGTCTCTGTTATTATATTAGTTGTATAAGCTGTAAGATACTTTACAAAATAAGTCGATATATCTGTTGCTGCCTCACTACTGCTCTTCTTACCCAGATTACTAAGGTCTGTTGCTATAGTTACATCACTAAGGCCTAATGCTGTTCCTAATTTCTGTAAATCAGCTGCCTGCTCCATAACAGTCTTTCCTGTTGAGTCTGCTACAGAATTCATCTTATAAGCTGTTGAATTAGCTGCAAGTTCCTTAACAACATTTCCAATAAGTGCTGTCTTAATGCTCTTTATTCCTTCATTTAATTGTGAAGCTCCTGCCTCTGCACTAGCAACACCATCTGTATAAGCCTTTAAACCTGTCTGTAATGAAACTGCACCTGCTGCCGCACTGGCAACACCGCCTGTATATGTTGAAAGACCACTCTGTAATGTGCCTGAACCTGCATTAAGTGCTCCTACACCATCAGTATAAGTCTTTAAACCTGACTGTAACTGTCCTGCACCTGCACCAAGCTGGTTAGCTCCTGCTGTGTATGCACTGATACCATCCTTAAGCTGTCCTGCACCTGCTGCCAGAGCTGTAGCACCATCTGTATAAGCATAGATACCATCTTTAAGCTGGCTTGCACCATCATTTAACTGGTTCACGCCATCTGTAAGTGCTGGAATACTGTCAGAAAGTGTCTGTGTACCATTCTGGAGAGTAACTGTTCCATCTGTAAGCTGGTCAGCTGCTGACTGAAGCTCATTCATCTTATCTTCAAGCTTAGCAAGTGAGAAATCATCTGTATCTATATCATTAAGTGTGCTTGTTGTAGCAACTGACATAGACATATCAAGCTCGAAATCCTCTACATCTGCTGATATTTCAAAGTATTCTGGAATATCCATATCAAGGCTTTCACCATCAAACTTAAGGTTTAAAGTATCCTTTAAGCCTGGCATAGCCATACCAAGTGCAATGATATTATCGCCAACCTTGCTTACCTTGCCGTTAGTAACTTCTACATTACTGAACTTATCTGTTGGAAGAAGTGTTCCTGTAATCATAGTAAATGGAACATAAGCTATCTGTGACTTTCCATTAACTGTTATATTCTTCTTCTCATTGTTAGTATAGTCATATCTGATAGTAACCTTACCACTCTTGCCAATCATATCTTCTGGCTTAGTTTCAACACCATTTAACTTGTAAGTAACCTTTATTGAAACAGGAGCAGTCTTATCAGATGTGCTCTGGTTAGTTGTTGTTTCGCCCTTAGAATCAGTAACCTTTTCTGTTACAAGAACGTGATCCTGAGTTCCGTCTGCCTTATCAAATACATATACCATCTCGTCTCTTGTATTTGTCTTTAATGTACTTGTATTTGATATTGAAAGCTCGTTCTTAATAGCATTTGTTATAATATTCTCTGTATTAGAAGCAGCCTCACTGCTTATTGCAACCTCACTGCCTGTCTGATTATATGCTGTGCTAGTGCCACAGCCTGTAAGTGTTGAAGCAATAAGAACAACACTTAATAATACTGAACTATATTTAAATAAAGTCTTCTTAACCATAACTATTCCTCCATTTTCTTACTTCCTGATATATTCTTATATCTGTTACGGCATATACACCTTTGACCCGTTCATACATCTTTCTGATTACATATCCTGATTCTTCTTAGGCTTAAATCCTATACTTGTATTGATAATGAGCTTATCACATAATACAAACAATGATGGAAGTATGAAGATAACTACGAACATACTTATAATTGCACCACGCGCCATAAGTGTACAAAGCGAACCAATCATATCAACTGAAGCTATACATCCAACACCAAATGTTGCGGCAAAGAAACCAAGCGCACTAACAATAATTGATGGTATTGATGTTGAAAGAGCTATCTGGATTGCTTCCTTCTTAGCGTATCCCTGGCTTCTTTCCTTCTTATATCTTGTTGTCATAAGAATAGCATAATCGACTGTTGCACCAAGCTGGATAGTACCGATAACTACTGATGCAATAAATGGTATCTGTGTATGCGTAAAATATGGAATACCCATATTAACAAAGATAGCAAATTCGATTGCTGAAACAAGTATAATTGGAAGCGATATTGATTTAAGTACGAACAGGATAATAACAAATATAGCTACTATTGATACCGCACTGACTGTCTTAAAGTCCTTATCTGTTATAGTGATAAGATCCTTGGTACAAGGAGCTTCACCAACTACCATTGCCTTAGAATCGTAAGACTTTACAATATCATTCACCTTACTAATCTGATTGTTAATTTCATCTGATGCTATTTTGTAATCTGTAGCAATCATCATTATCTGATAATCTTCACCCTTAAGCTCTGATACTGTCTTAGCCGGTAAGAATTCCTGTGGAATACCAGACTTAAGTGCTGTGTCAAGTCCGAGTGCGAACTGTACACCGTCTACATCACCTAACTTATCAAGCATTTCGTTAGCTGTATCTGTAGACATACTAGAGTCAGCAAGTATCATATAGATTGAATTCATATCAAAGTTTTCTTCCAGCTTCTTATTAGCCTGTGAGCAGGCAAGGTCATCTGGAAGTGTATCAGACAAATCATAATATACTGATGTATGATTCTGTCCATATATAGCAGGTCCTAATAATACAACAAAGACAATTACAAATATCCATGAGTGGTTTACTATAAATGTAGCAAGCTTATCGAAGTTTGGCATAATCTCACGATGCATTGTCTTCTCTAATGCCCTGTCAAATGTAAGTATCAATGATGGAAGGATTGTTACACAACCGATAACACCGAATACAACACCCTTTGCCATAACGATACCAAGGTCAAGACCAAGTGTGAAGCTCATAAAGCAAAGTGCAATGAAACCTGCAACTGTTGTTATAGAAGAACCAACTACGGATGTAAGTGTATTACTAATGGCAACTGCCATCGCTTCCTTGTGGTCATCCGGATATATTTCCTTCATTTCCTTGTAGCTGTGCCATAAGAAGATTGAATAATCCAGTGTAACACCTAACTGAAGTACAGCCGCAAGAGCTTTAGTTATATATGAAACCTCACCTAATAAAATGTTAGAACCCAGGTTGTATACAATTGCCATTCCTATACTTATCATAAAGAATACTGGTACAAGAAATGAATCCATAAATATAGCAAGCACGATACATACAAGAACTACTGCTATAAGTACATAAAGTGGTGTCTCTTTCTCCGAAAGATTCTTAGTATCCGTAACTACTGCTGACATACCACTTATAAAGGCCTGACCCTCTGTCTGCTCTCTTATCTGTATGATAGCATTCATAGTATCATCACTTGAAGTTGTATTATCGAAGAATATTGCAAATAAAGTTGTATCTGTGCTGTCATTCTCGAAATACTTTCTGAATTTTGATGGAACAATCTCAGATGGAACATCTTCACCAACTATTCCTGTGTAAGAAATAACCTGTGCAACGTGGTCTACATTCTCTACCTTCTTAATAAGTCTGTCAGTAGACTTGGTATCCATATTCTGGACAACGACCATCGCGTATGCACCCTTATTGAAGTCATCCATAAGAATGTCCTGACCCTGCATAGTTTCTATCTCATTCGGAAGATAATACAGAATATCGTAATTAACTCTTGTATTAAAGTATCCGATTGCAGATGGAATAAGAAGCAGGAAACTCAGAATAAGAATTGGAATTCTGAGTTTAACAATTACTTTTCCAAACTTTTCCATAACTCGCCTCATTTCTACGTCTGCGACGTAATTTTACTTTGATTGGACTGATAACCTCTCAATAATTAATAACTCTCTTAATTAATTACATTTATTATCAATTCAATACATATGACCGTCATCTCTCAAATATGACTTATGGTCATTTTCTTTGCAAGTGTTATTCTAGCACAAAATGACCGATAGTCAATACTCAAAATGACTAAAAGTCATTTTTTTATAGATTTTTTATTTTCAATATGGTAGAATATTAATTGACAGAATAACTAATATTATGCCTGCATTAGATTGGAGATTTTATGGGAAAACTTGAGAACAACAAACAACAGAAAAGGACTTCCCTCTTAGATACAGCTTTTAAGCTCTTTACAACGCAGGGTGTTTCCAAGACATCAATTGCCGAGATTTCTCAGAAAGCTGGAATTGCCAAGGGAACTTTTTATCTGTATTTCAAAGATAAATATGATATAAGAAATAAACTCATTTCTCACGAGGCAAGCAAGCTCTTTAAAAATGCAGTGAATGCATTAGAGCTTCATATAAAAGAACAGCAGATTAGTGACCCTTCGTTTACAATTACATTTACTGAGGAGATTATATTTATTGCTGACCACATAATTAATGTGCTTAACACCAACCAGACACTTCTTACATTTATATCAAAGAACCTGTCGTGGGGAATATTTAAAGAGGCTCTTACAACCAATGTCGCTGATGACGACATTAATTTTAAAGATATCTACTATGAAATGCTTGAAGACTCTGGTCTTAACCTCAACGAGCCCGAGATTATGCTGTTTATGATTGTCGAGCTTATAAGCTCAACATGCTACAGCTCAATCCTTTACAAAGAACCAGCTGATATTGACAGGCTCAAGCCTTACCTTTATAAGGCCATTAAGGCAATTATCAATGAACATACAATAGAAGATTAGAAGATAAGAAATCCCCTTCCTTACCAGAAATATTATCTGACAAAGAAGGGGATTTGTACCACTCCACCTATAATTTTAAAATTTACTCTTAAATTTATTTTAGCTAAGACTCTCTTTTAATCACTCTTTTATATAAGTTTTTAACATTTGTGTAACATTTTTTCTTTTAAGAACTAATTTCCCAGAAGCTTATTATATATATCCCTCTTAGATACGCCCCTGTCCCTGGCTGCTGCCTTCATAGCCTCTTTTTTATCAAGTCCCTGTGCTATATACATATCAACGTGTTCCTGCTCAGACATAGTAAGCCACTGTGCCTGTGCTTCCTCTTTAAGCTCATTTCTGTCTTTTCCAGCAATTACAAGAACATACTCGCCCCTTGGCTGGTTATTCTCATAATAACTGCACGCCTCTGCAAGCGTTGTAACCATACTATTCTCATAGCGTTTGGTAAGTTCCTTGCATATAGTAACTGCCCTGCTTCCTCCTAACACCTCAGAAAGCTCTTTAAGTGTCTTTAAAAGCCTATGTGGAGCTTCGTATATAATCATTGTTCTTGTTTCATCTTCAAGCTCTTTTAATATGTCTTTACGCTCATTCTTGTCCGCCGGAAGAAATGCTTCAAATGCAAAACGTCTTGTTGACTGTCCCGACATTGTAAGTGCCGTTATACACGCTGCCGCACCAGGAACTGATGATACCTTAATTCCTGATGCAAGTGCCTGCCTTACAAGCTCCTCTCCCGGGTCAGATATTCCAGGTGTTCCAGCATCAGTTATTACAGCGACTGACATTCCTTTAAGCATCTTCTCAACAAGCACCTTTGCCTTATCATACTTGTTATATTCATGATAGCTTGTCATCGGCGTATTAATCTCAAAATGATTAAGCAGCTTTATGCTGTTTCTCGTATCCTCCGCCGCAATAATATCAACTTCCTTTAATATCCTTAACACCCTGAACGTAATATCCTCAAGATTACCAATCGGAGTTGCACACAAATATAACTGCCCAACTCCGCTATTATTATGAAAGCCATTAAATTCTTCAAGTGCCTGCACACTATCATAATCAATATCTGTAATATTATCTTCCATACTGCTCCTCTCTTAAATTCATACTAATTGTACATTTTTAAAAGTTCTTCCGTGTAACTTCCATCGCTATTGTATACAATAAGTGGTTCTTCCACTATAAGCTGTGAACGTCCGCCCTTTACCGCCTCTATAAGCACCATATTAGCTGGCTTATCTATATGCGGATACACAAGCCTTATACGCTTTGGCTCAAGGTGGTTATTCTTCATAGAAGTAAATATATCTACAAGTCTTGATGGTCTGTGAACCATATACATATGTCCCTTAACCTTAAGGCACTTTGAAGCTTCCCTTACAACGTCCTCAAGACTGCATAGAAGCTCGTGTCTTGCGATTGCCTTGGCACTCTCAGGATTAACAATTCCGTGATTTTCATTCATATATGGTGGATTGCTTGTAACCACATTAAAAGAAGCCCCACCTAAAATATGTGAAGCTTCTTTAATATCACCTTTTACAATATTAACCTTGTCTGACAGACTATTAAGTTCAACATTTCTGACAGCAAGGTCATAACTGATATCCTGAATTTCCAAGCCTGTATACATACTGCCTGGATTTTTCGCCTGCATAAGAATTGGTATTACACCATTTCCAGTACCCATATCAAGCACCTTCTGGTTCTTTCCGGCCTTCGCAAATGTAGACAACAACACAGCATCCATTCCAAAACAGAACACATCTGTATTCTGGATTAGTCTGAGATTATCCCTGCATAAGTCATCAATTCTCTCATTGGCATTAATACCTGCATTAATCTTAACATCAGTCATCATTAATATGGGCTTTTCCTTCCTTTTTCTCAAGCTCTTCGAGTTCTTTTAACTCTTTATCATCTATATTCATTCTGTCGTTTCTTCTCTTAGGCTTAAATCTAAGCTCAGCAACAGGATACTCTCTTATCTCTTTCTCATCTCCATCAAGTGTGACAATTACCTTAACAAGCTGTCTTAACACATTAACGCTTGATACCTCACCCTTTAACTTCTCAGGTGTAGTAACATAATCTCCCACATTAGGAAGGTTGCTGTTAAGCTCCTCGTAAGTTTCCTGCTCATTCTTAAGACAGCACATAAGTCTTCCACACACACCCGATATCTTTGATGGATTAAGCGATAAATTCTGTTCCTTTGCCATCTTAATTGACACTGGTATGAACTCTGGCATATATGTTGCACAGCACAATGGTCTTCCACAAGAGCCAATTCCGCCTAATATCTTAGTTTCATCTCTTACACCAATCTGACGAAGTTCAATTCTTGTCTTAAATACTGCTGCCAGATCCTTTACAAGCTCTCTGAAATCAATTCTTCCATCCGCTGTAAAGTAGAACAATACTTTATTATTGTCAAATGTATACTCAACCTTTATAAGCTTCATTTCAAGATTATGCTTCTTAATCTTCTCAAGACATATCTTATACGCTTCTTTTTCCTTTTCCCTGTTCTTAGCTTCCCTTTCATCATCATCAGGTGTCGATATTCTGATAATAGCCTTAAGCGGCTGTACAACTGCTGAATCCTCAACCTCTCTTTCACCAAGAACAACGTGGCCATACTCAATTCCTCTTGCTGTTTCAACAATAACGTGCTGACCAACCTCAACATTATACTGTCCCGGTGCAAAGAAATATATTTTGCCCACCTGCCTGAATCTAACACCAACAACTTTAGTCATCTATTTTTAATCTCCAATCCTGCCAAATATTAATTCCTAACATCAGCCAATTATTCACTAACTGCCTACATATCCTCTTTCATAGCCATAATAAGAAGTTCTATGCATAAGTCAAAATTAACATTGGCCTTAAGTCTTACCTTTACTTTATCTATAGAATTAAGTATATCCTGAATTCCTTCGTATGACATAACCTCAGCCTGCGATTTGATAAGCGAAATCTCATCACTAAATATAAGGTAATTCGTATCATTGGTACTCTTAAACATAAGCACGTCCCTGAACCACATAGCCATAAGATCAAGATAATCGTCTATTGTAAGCTTGTAATTAGTCACATCTTTAACAACTGCCATTATGTCTGCCGCCGTCATATCCTTCACATTCTTGATAACGTGCATAACATCATTCTTTAAATGTGCGAATTCCGTACTTTCTATAATAGTCTTAGCACGTCCAATCTTACCCTGTGCAAAATCAGCCGCAAACTTACGTTCATATTCTGACACGTCATAGTTATCCTTAAGATAATCCATAACTACGCTTTCCTTTAATGGCTTTAAATCAAGAAGCACACATCTTGATATAATAGTCTGTAAGAAAATGTCTGCGTTAGTCGTAAGAAATATAACAATACCATACGCTGGTGGCTCTTCTATAGTCTTAAGAAGTGCATTCTGTGCCTGCACTGTAAGCTTCTCAGCCTCATCTATAATGTATATCTTATAACGGCTTGAGTATGGTTTAATAAGCATATCTGATATTATCTGATCTCTTACATCATCTACACCTATACTTGCAGGCTTCTCGTGTCGTACCCATATTATATCAGGCTGATTGCCTGACTCTGTCTGTATACAGGAATGACATTTATTACAAGGCTTATTATCGCCTTCTGCCTCACACTGTAATGCTTTTGCAAATATCTTGGCAATCATCTTCTTTCCAGCACCAAGCCCTCCATTGATAATGTAAGCGTGTGATACCTTATCTAATTTAATTGCGTTCTGTAAATGCTCTTTAATTGTATCGTATCCATAAATATCTGAAAATGTGCTCATTATATACTCCAATCTTATGCTGATATATCAAGCAATAAACCCCTGATATCATCAATTCTTCCTACAATCTCAAGATGATTTTTCTCTTCTTTAACAAGTTCTCCTGCCAGCTCATCAAGATTCTTATCCACAAGTTTAACAATACCATATACTCTGTGTCTGCCTCGTCTATCAAGAAAGTTCTCTCTTGAGAACTTATGGGAACGGTTAACAACCTCGTTAAGAAATCCCTTAACAAGCTCCCTGTACTTTCGCATATCCTTAATATCCATATGCTTTGCAATCTTCTCACCCTGCTCAGTAATCTGTTCCATCATACTGCCAAGCTTTTCCTGAAGATCCTTTTCTTCTATATTACTAATAAGAGTAAACTTAAAACTACTGTCCGTACTCTCTGTATTCTTCACCTGCTGAACTGAAGATGATGTCTGTATATCATTAATCTTTATATCCATAACTTTACTCTCTTTCGTGTCCACCATCATGTAATTGTATCATATAAATATCATTAATACAATTCAAGCCAACTCACTCTTACTGCATTTATAAAAGCTGCTGTTTAATTGCCTCTTTGATGTCCCTTATACAATCCTCTATTGTTCCATCGTTGCTAAATCTCTGATTAATTCCGGCTTCCTTAATCTTTTCCTCCGAGAAATCTTTACTGTCTGCAAGAAAACGCCTGCACATTTCCTCATACTGTGGTACTTCCTGCTTCTGTTCCCTGTTGATAGCTCTCATAAGCCTTATTCCATCATCGACTTCTATATATATCGGTAATATTGCTTCTTTTCCAAAGTATGCGCAAAATTTATTGTAAGCCTCAATAGTACCTATGACAATATACTTATCACCGCTTCCAAGCCTGATCTGACCATCATCAACTGTAAAATATTTCCATTCACCATATACCGTGTTATATGTCCTCATTTCTATTACTTTATCAGCCGCTTCAAGCTCCAATGCCTTCTCATTATCTACATAATAATACTCTACACCTTCTTTTTCTCCAGCTCTCATAGGTCTTGTTGTATACATAATAACAGTCTTAAGATTTAGCTCCTTATCACCAACTAAAGCCTTAAATATATTATCTTTACCACTTGAACTTTTTCCCATTAAAAATGCTATCTCAGGCATAACAAAGCTCCTTCTTTTACACCTACAACCTCCAGACCTGCCTCACCGGCCGCCTCAAGTATTGCAATAATCTTTCGTGTAATAACCTCTCCCGGACACAATATCGGTATTCCCGGTGGATATACATACACTGACTCTCCACTTATCTTACCATATATCTTCTCATTATTCATCTGAATTTCATCACAACCTGATAAATCCCGCCTGTTAAATGCCTGTGCAATTGTTAAAGTCTGCTCATCCCTGAAATCGGCAATATTTACCTTATTACCATTATCCTGATTATTAATTGAACTATAATTTAATCTATTGTCTGCCTCACCATTATGTATGCTATTAAATCTATTATCTAAATCCTTGTCTACTTTTGAATTTAGTATATCTTCCCTATCATATTTACTGATACTCTCATCTATTTCTTCGTCTATCTCCTTTAATGCCGCAAGAAATCTATCATAATACTCCTGCGAGTCAAATATTGATGTCATCGCTATTACATATTTTATAGATGACATTTCAAGCTGGATTTTATATTTATAAAATAGAGTGTCATATAACCATTTTGCATCTTTATATCCTAATACAAGCTTTGATATGTCGTCTGTATTTATTAACCTGATGTGCTTTAATTCTGACAATCCATTTCTTAAAATAGTGAGCTTATCAACATATTCAGCAAATAATTTATCACCGTCATTCTTAACAATGCTTAAACTTCTTGCTATGGAAGACATTAATATATACGATGGGCTTGTCGACTGGTATATATTCCAATACCTTCTTATGCGTTCTACATCAACTATTCCATAATTAATATGCATAATTGCTGTCTGTGTAAGTGATGGAAGGGTCTTATGCACACTGTTAATTACTACATCAGCCCCACTCTTAACTGCTGACTGAGGAAAGCTTTCTGAGAAATTAAAATGTGCACCATGAGCCTCATCAACAATCAATGGAATATTATATTGATGAAGATACTCTGCTATTGATTTAATATCAGATACATTTCCCTCATAAGTTGGTGATGTAAGTATCACGGCTTTAATATCATTTCTGTCATGGTCTGAGCTGTATTTATCCACAATGAACTTAATTTCTTTTAATGTTATCCCCTTATAATACCCATATTCCTCATCATATTCTGGATAAATATACACAGGATTCAGTTCATTGAGGATAACTGCATTATACACTGATATATGACAGTTTCTTGCCATTATAACAACATCATTTTTATGGGTAACTCCGCATATTGCCGACATATTACCTGCAGTACTTCCATTTACCAGATACCAGCTCTCATCAGCTCCATAAAGCTCCGCCGCCTCATCAAACGCATCTTTAATAATAGTTTCGGCATTGTGCATATTATCAAAACCATTAATCTCCGTTATATCTTTCTCATATGGATTTCCCATATCACCCATATATAACTCAATTAATTCTTTATTTCTCTTAGCCCCCGGCATATGCATAGGTACTATATTTTCATCTTTATATTTATCTAGCTTAGACAATATATCATTATATTTAACATTTGGTTTAATGTCTGAATTTTTATTTGTAGTTCCTGCATTGCCATTCAATAATATATCATCATATTTAATATCCTTATTTGTAGTTCCTGTTTTATCCGATTTTCCTGTTTTATCTAAATTCATCTTTATACTCTTATCTTCATTCCAATTCATTGTTACACTCTCATCTTTTATTTACTGTTATTTATTATTGGGATACAAAAAAACCATAGATACTACATAACGTAATACCTATGGTATAAATAAGTGCCTAGAACCGGAATCGAACCAGTGACACGAGGATTTTCAGTCCTCTGCTC
>ERZ773264.1290-NODE-1290-length-30403-cov-30.602577_pt1 | contig 30403 bp, 21 predicted proteins | sample MGYA00511910_ERZ773264 | MGnify/ENA primary metagenome ERZ773264 (study PRJEB29015, sample SAMEA2737739) | human gut metagenome | biome: human gut; feature: human-associated habitat; material: faeces | place: China | collected 2012 ...
CAGAGAACAGAAAAGGATAGCATGTATGAACTGTCCGCAAAAAATGACCGACTGATATGACTCAGCGTGAAGGAAGAATACTCAGGCAGGGCAATCAAAACTCAAGGGTCCAAATATTTCGCTATATCACCGAGGGAAGCTTTGATGCGTATTCGTGGCAACTTCTCGAAACAAAGCAGAGATTTATTACAAGCTTGTTGTCAGGCTCGTACACAGAGCGTGAAGGTAGTGATGTTGAGGATACCGTTTTGAATTATGCAGAAATTAAGGCTCTTGCAGTAGGAAACCCTCTTGTTAAAAAGCGTGTTGAAACAGCAAACGAGCTTTCTCGCTATTATACCTTGCAAAGAAAATTAGTTGAAACACGAATTCGGCTCGATAAAGAACTTAAAGAGCTTCCTTCAAAAATGCTTCATCAGAAAGAGCTTATCAAAAAGGCAATGCAGGACAAGCAATATTTCGACCAATATCGCAAAGACGTGCCGGTTGCGGTGACCTCTGCTGACAAAAACAAAGAAGCGGAAAAAAGAAAGCTGTTGCGTGAAACACTGTTTAATGCAGTCAAAAACAATGAATTACAAATCAAAGAAAGGACAGCCTTCGAATATTGCGGATTTAAGATTATTCTGCCTGCAAATATGGCAAAGGGAAAGCCGTTTGTTTGGTTAGAACGGGAGGGCAAATATTATGTTGAACTTGGCGATACAGAGGTTGGCGTTTTAATCAGAATCGACAACTATCTGAACAATCTTGATAAGCATATAGAAAATCAGCAAAAGCAATTATTCAATATGGGTGAGCGCAAAAAAGGCATTCAAAAGGAACTTGGCAATGATGAAAACTATGCGGATGTTATTGCCGAATTAAAAGAAAAGCTTGCAGAAATAGATAATAAATTGGGGGTAAATAAAAAGTGAGCGGAAAAGAACAAATAAAAGATGCAAATATTCCGCAGATGAATATTAACAGACTTGTAGATGAACTGACAACGGCATATTGTAATATAATCAATGCAAATGTGCCTATCAGAAAATTTCCGTCAGTTATGCTGTGGGGAGCGCCCGGTGTCGGCAAATCACAGGCTGTTCGACAGATTGGAAAAGAAATAGAGAGTCAAACAGGAAAAAAGATACATATCACCGATGTGCGGTTGCTCCTTTTTAATCCGATTGACCTGCGTGGTATTCCAACTTCAAATGCAGACAAGACGCTTGCCGTTTGGCTAAAACCGCAAATTTTTCAAATGGACGAAAGCGACAGCATTGTCAACATCCTTTTTCTTGATGAAATTTCGGCAGCGCCTCAATCTGTTCAGGCGGCGGCATATCAGATTACGCTTGACAGAGCAGTTGGAGAACATAAACTTCCCGAAAACTGCATAGTCATTGCTGCCGGCAACAGAACAACCGACAAATCCGTGGCATTTAAGATGCCAAAAGCACTTGCCAACCGACTTTTGCACATTGAGGTTGAAGGCAGTTTCAAGTCGTGGAAGCAGTGGGCTATTCAAAGCGGAATAAACGAAAAGGTTGTCGGATTTCTTACTTTTAATTGTGAGCGTCTTATGAATTTTGATTCTAATGCCGACGACCTTGCTTTTGCAACGCCTCGTTCGTGGGAAATGGTGAGCAACATTTTAAATTATGTAGATTCTGATGTTGACAAGATGTATTCATTGATAGCCGGTGTAATCGGGTTTGGACCTGCCATTGAATTCAGAACATGGTCAAAGGTGTATAAGGAGCTGCCCGATATAGAAGAAATATTCGACGGAAAACAGCCAAAAGTTCCTACACGCACGGATGCCATGTATGCGTTGTGTGCCTCAATGACTGCTTACGCAAGAGAGTATAGAGATGATATGAAGCGCATAGCAAATTCGATAATATATGCCCAACAAATGGCTCCCGATTTTTCAACGGTTTTGCTTAAAGACTATATGTATATAGAAAAGGATTACAGAAAGAAGCTACTTAATATCCCCGAATTTTCTGCATGGCTGAACTCGAAAGGGAAGTTGTTAAATGGAAATATCTAACAAAAAAGTAAGGCAGTATATCAATCGGCTTCTTTTGGCACGAATGCGTATTCTGTGTAATCACGGCTTTTACGGTTTGCTGTTAATGCATATGATTTATTCTATTGATGAGGGCTGCGAAACTGCCTATACCGACGGAGTGCGTATTGCGTTCAGTCCGTTTTTTCTTGAAGAACTGTCAGATAAAGAATTAGACTATGTTTTGATGCACGAGATACTTCATGTTGTTCTTCAACACTGTTTAAGAGGTGAGTACAAAGATAACGAACGGTATAATATTGCTGCCGATATAGTGATAAATTCAACTATTATGCATGAGAATGACGACAAAGCGAGCAGTATAACTTTGTCAACATACGGCGAAAGTATGCACATTGCTCCTGACGGAAAGGAAGGTTATCTTTATACAGCCGAAGAAGTTTATGAGATGTTACAGAGCAAGCAAAAGATTTTTGACAGCGGAAACAAAAAATCAAATGCAAAGAGATGGGACGACCATTCTCAATGGGGAAAATTTGAAGAAGACAGCAAGCTGAGAGATGTCTGGGTAAAGAATTTCGCAGAGTGTTGCGAAGCTATTAAAGTCCGTGATGCTTCAAACAACAGAGGAACGCTTCCGATGTTTGCACAGCGTATGCTTGAAAAATTAAAAAAACCGCAAACAGACTGGAGAACGATATTGAACGATTTTATTCAGGAAGAAATTTGCGATTATTCCTTTTCCCCACCGGACAGAAGATTTCAAGACAGTCCGTTCTTCCTTCCGGATTTTAATGAAATGGGCAAAAACGATAATGTTAGTGATATATTGTTTTTCATAGACACCTCCGGTTCAATTTCAGACAATGATATGACCACCGCTTATTCCGAAATAAAAGGTGCGATTGACCAATATGACGGAAAACTGCAAGGCTGGCTCGGCTTTTTTGATGCGGCGATTATTGAGCCGAAACCGTTTTCATCGTTTGAGGAATTTAATGTTATAAAACCGGCAGGCGGAGGCGGAACGGATTTTCAAATTATTTTTGAATATGTCAATCAGCATATGAAAGAAAAAGAGCCAAACTGTATTATCATTTTGACCGACGGTTATGCTCCGTTTCCTAAAGAGGAACTTGCAAACGATATTCCTGTTCTCTGGCTTATAAATAATCAAGATGTAACTCCACCGTGGGGCAAAGTCGCAAGATTCACCGTTAGAGCATAAAAAATCAATTAGAAAGATAAGAAAATCATTTATAAAAAGTGCCGACTCGGTGACAAGCTTTTTAATTTTGTCTGTATAATCATTAAGAAAACCGTTTTTATAATGATTGTAGATTTCGTTGGTGAGCCACGCTCCGCATGTTTTAGAAATTCAGCTATCCTGAAATATGATTCTTAACGTAAGCGAGTTACTTGCTGTTGTTAGGAAAGACATTTATATAGTTCGTCTGGCTTGGCACAGTAGGATTCTCTACTTACCGTTTATCAAAAAAAGAATGTAAGACAGCAAAAGCCAAATGTATTTACAGGATATTTTATGTACTCAAAAAGGTACATCACAAACGATATTATATATGCGTAAGAAAAAGCCGGAAGTCAGTTATTTGTTTTTGGAGGTTTATTATGCGATATTACAAAATTGAAGCTACCGTTCTTTCGGATGTTGAAATTCCGAGAAAAAAGTCGGACGTTTTTGATGAATTTGCTGATAATATGCAGAGCCTTTCACAGACGTTTTATATCAAGTCGGATAAAAAAGACTATGTTTTTGCCATAAGCACCGGCAATAATAATGTTATCTATTTCGGAGCGATTATAAATGAGCGCGGCAATATAAAAAGTGTCCTCGATAATTATATGAAATTATGCAATTTCAAGACGGAGTATAACTCTATCGAAGAACAGGTCTTTGATAGACTAAGGGATAATCTCCGAATAGCAGAATATTCAAATTTTATAAGAGATGACGAAGATCTCACCGAAAAATTTGGCATAACTCCTTTATTAAATCAACACGGTTTTAACAGCTTAAAATACGGTGAAAACATTATTGAATTAAAAAGCCGAGAGAAAATTGTCGACGAGGCGAAAAAACATCTGTATTCAGACAGCTTCCTTCCGGAAATCGACAGGATTTATGCAGGCAAAATGATTAAAGCCCCAATAGGTCATCCTGTTCATTATTTCCTTAGAACGCGCTTAAATGAAACGAGAGAGGGACTTTCGCGCTCGCTGATTTCAGCACTGTATGATAATGGCCGAATTTTTAATAAGCGTTATACTTATGTTGACTTTTATGAAAATGATAGTTTTAACGATAGTGCCCTTGAAGCGCTTTACAGAAGCTGCGGAGGCGGTGCAATAATCATCAGGTATCACTCGGATGATGAAAGCAACGACCGGTTTGCGCGAAACAACCGTAATAACATTGAGAGAATTTGTGAAACGGCAAAAACATTCTGCCAATCCGTATTGACTGTTTTCTGGACGAATCTCGATTCCGTAAAAACACGCGATTCTTTTCTTGCAAATCTGACGTCTGTGCCGATAGTCGAAATTACAGAGGATATGGCAAATGCCGAACGTGCTGAGATTTATCTGTCCGAAAGGGCAAAGGATAACAAAATAGATGCCGACGACAAGCTTTTCAACAATATCAAGGACGGAAAAAGCTTCCATATTACAGAACTAAACCGCTGGTTTGATGAGTGGTATACGGAGAAACTGCATACCGTCGTTTATGCTCAGTATAAAGATGTAAAAACAGTAAAAGCGGAGATAGTAAAAGCAGCTCCGAAAGGAAATGCGGCCGTAGAGCTGCACGAAATGATCGGTCTTGACAATGCAAAAGAGGTTATCGAAAACGCGGTAAGCTTTTTCAAAATGCAAAAGCTCTATGCGGAAAAAGGAATAAAGGCTGACCGCCCGTCAATGCACATGGTGTTTACGGGAAATCCGGGCACCGCAAAGACAACCGTTGCCCGTTTGTTTGCACAGATAATGAAGGATAACGGGCTCCTAACCAAAGGCGATCTTTATGAAGTAGGCAGAGCGGATATTGTCGGGCAGTTTGTCGGTCAGACAGCGCCGCTTGTCAAAAAGCATTTTAATATGGCAAAGGGCAGCGTGCTTTTCATTGACGAAGCATACTCTTTGGTTGACGACAGGAACGGACTTTACGGCGACGAAGCTATCAACACGATTGTTCAGGAAATGGAAAACAACCGTAGTGACCTTGTTGTTATTTTTGCAGGATATCCCGATAAAATGGAAGAGTTTCTCAATAAAAACCCCGGTTTGCGTTCAAGGATTGCATTTCATGTGAACTTCGACGATTACAGTACCGACGAGCTTATAGATATAGCCGATTTGATGATTAAAAAAACGGGCTTTAAGTTTACCGGAGAAGCGCATAAAAAGCTCGGTGAGGTTTTTGATACCGCAAGAAAAAAGCAAGATTTCGGCAACGGGAGATATGTCAGAAACTTGATTGAGCTTTCTTCATTAAAGCAGGCATCACGACTTGCAAAATCAGATATTGACCATTTGACGGATGACGAAATGCGAACTATAACCGTAGCGGATATTGCCGCACCGCTTTTAAGCCAAGACGACGGCAAGATGGCTGCAATCGGTTTCTGATGATGCACCTTTAAGACCACGGTGTTTAATAAGCTTCGCTACCGTTTATTGATTCTTACGTCTCGAAATATAAAATTCGGTGCTTAACAAAAAATCTCACTCCGTTACGGAGTGAGATTTTGTTTGTTTATTCGATTCTTTAATGCGTCTGTTTCCTTTTCATACAAGGATTTGTCAAATAAAAACTTACGCTCTTTATTGTCGCTGTCCGTGAAATAAAAATAATAAATACAGACAACGCCGCCTCTTCTCATTGACGTTTTCTGCTCTGTTTTTGCGTTTTTGACCTCTGAATATTTATATGTCTTTTCATTAAACGGAGTTGTACGAACAGAAAAATCGTTCTCGCCCACGCATACCTTAAAGAAAAAATATCTGTTAATCAGCGGAATTGAAACAAACAACGACAAAGCAAAGCCTACCGAAAACATAAGACCTACTGTAAAAATTTTACCGCTTCCGCCTCTTAATTGGTCAACAGCTAAGATTAAAAATACTAAGCTGACTGCCGAAGAAAAAAGCATTGGGATTTTTCCGTATAATTTACCGTCAATCACGTACTTTTGTTTATTACTCATCTTCGCTACCGTCGGCCCCTTCCTTATTAAAATAATCCTTGTCTATTTTCTCGATAAGAAAAGCAATTTCATCATATTGACACGGCGAAAAATAAAACTTTTTCACTTCGCCGCTCGGAGTTCTGTAATTCAAATAGTTCTGGCTTGCACCGTTTACCGATTTACCTGTGCTTTCCCAAACTTCTGATATATCTGTGTACTTGTATTCCTTTTTATCCCAAGGTGATTTGCAATGGCAAAACGAGTCTTCTCCTATCAAAAGTTTTATAAATATAAAACGATAAGCAGAACAAAGAGTCAATGCAGCCATTACTATTGTAAATACCAAGGTGATAATAAACCCATGCAATACTGCCGTAACAGCAGCGAATATGACCGTTACTATCAGAGACAAAAGCACACTTATTTTATCGTTTTCAACTTTGTATAACCACTTTTTTTCCATTATTATATCCTTTCTCGGCTTATTCCAATATAAATAATGTTTTATAAAATCGATACTTATAAAACGAGATTCACTCGACTGTTTAATGATAATTCTTTTTATTTCGTTTGCAGATAAAGAAATTTCAAGGGCTATATATCCGCTGCTGTATTCATATTTCGCATTGCTAACGCCTTAAATTTCTTCTTCTTTTTTAAATATATAATCGCAAGCGGGATGTCCGCAAGCAACCATGCGGCAGGGGCTGCGTAGCATACTGCATTGAAGCCGATAAGCGGAGTGAAAATAAGCGCTATTGATATTCTTCCTATCAGCTCGCCGGCACCCGCAACCGCATTTGCATATGTAAAGCCGAGACCCTGCAGAGTGTTCCTTAAAACGAACAGCACCGCGACAAGACTGAAGCATTCCGCCGTGGCGATAAGATATTTATGGGCGGCAAACAAGACGTCTTCATTAGGCTCTGTCATAAACAGCCTGACTATCGGCATACCTGCCGTCAGAAGAGCAACGCTTAAAGCGACGGAAAGAAGTATGTTGAGCGTAAATATTTTTTTAACCGATTTAATTATTCGATCGTACTTTCCGGCCCCGTAGTTTTGCCCGACGAAGGTTTGTGTACCGACGCTGAGTCCACTCAGCGGTATATTTGCAATATTCTCGACCCTTCCTGCGGCGGTAAAGCCTGCAATAGTCGCCGTGCCGAATGAATTTACCGCGCTTTGAAGACACATCGACCCGATAGAGGTAACGGTAAACTGAAGCGAAACGGGTATTCCCAATTTTAACTGTATGAATGCTGTTTTGAGGTCGAGTTTGAGCTCTTTTTTTGAAATGTGTACGCTTGTATTGCGCCTTAAAATGTAATTTCCCGTAAGGACGGCTGCCGTAATGTGAGAAATAAGCGTAGCAAGCGCGGCTCCCTCAACGCTCCAGCGAAATACCTTTATGAACAGCATGTCAAGCGCGAAATTTACAAAAATACTTGCCGTAAAATATATGAGCGGTTTTCTGCTTTCACCGACGGCTCTTGAAATTGCGGTAAAATTGTTTGAGAGCATCTGAAACGGTATTGCAAAGTAAAGAATGTTTACATACGCCGAGGAAAGACCGAGAATTTCGTCCGGCGTGCCGATAAGCTTCAAAAGAGGAGTGGAAATAATGTGCGCGACAACAACAAGTAATAGGCCGAGCAAGAACGACACCGTAATGCTGCTTCCGGAATATCTGTTGACCCTGTCTTGGTCCTTTGCGCCGTAAGCATGCGCCACCGGTATTGTAAATCCGCTTGTAAGGCCGAGTGCCGCACCGACAATAAACGAGCTTATCGAGGCGACTCCGCCGACTGCGGCAAGAGCGTCCGTGCTTACATATCGCCCGACAAGTATATTGTCGACCAATGTATAGTTATACTGTAAAAGCGATGAAGCCATAATCGGCAGCGAGAATTTAATTATACTTTTTATCGGCTTGCCGGTGAGCATAGAATTTTGTTTTGTCATTTGCCAACTCTTCCAAAGTATTTTTAAAAATTAAATTCAATTAGAATTTGCTTAAATTTTAGCACTTGTGCAGTATTATGTCTATAAAAATATTCTGCCGGGAGAGCTTTAGCAACAGCAGGATAAAACCAATGGCGGAGCGGCACAATCAAAGACATCACGGCAGCTTTGAGCAGGTTGAAATAAGCTCCTGCGGATTAAACTCAAATCCGTTGATTGCAAAAGGCAAATATCCGTCGGTAATCGCCTGTAATGTAACAAACGGAAGAATGCCGAGAGTCAACACAATAAAGGACAGTGAAATGCAGCAGCCCGCCGAATATTTCGGAGTAGATTACAGAAAAGACTTTTTGAATTTGTAAAAAACAAGGTGCAATTCCGAATGCCACAGCCCACTAAGGCGATAATTTCAAACGAACAGAAAAGTGGCATTCGCAAAGGCAGCAACAGGGCTTCAACCGGCAAGGTTGGAGCCTTGTTGCTATCAGTATATATATATAGTATAATCGCATCTTTGCGTTTTTTGCAACTGCCGGAGTATAATGGAAGCGTCAGGAGGTGCCGGACAATGAAAGAACAGAAGTATCATATCTATCTGACCGAGCAGGAACGGTCGGAGGTTATCAAATCCCTCATAGACCTGAAAAACACGCTTATCCGGCAGGGCAAATACACGGACGCCGTTGACGATGTGCTGGTGAAGCTGACCGGCGCAAAGCGAAAAAAGCTGAAGGTCGTATACATCTGAATAGAGTTCGAGCCGCTTATTCCCAATCGGAGTAAGCGGCTCTTTTCATTTCAGGTAGAGCTTTCCGCCAAAGAGTTTTCCTTGAAATGGCGGTTGTTTTCCAGTAGCTCATCAAAAGTTACAGGCTTAAAGCTGTTTATATCCACACCGGCATTCAAAACATTCTCCCGTGCGGCAATCAGCGGCCAGAAGTCTGCCCTCGTATCATTATGAATATGCCCGTGGATCATATATGACCGCTTCGCGTGCTTCCACGAAAGCATCGGGTAATGGCATAGCGTTAAAGAGCGCTTTCCGTCCGAGGTTTCCAAAAACTTGTCCACGCTGAAAAAATACCTTACGTAGTCAAACTTCGTCATCCACGAGCCGTCGTGGTTGCCGACGATCAGCCGCTTCTTGCCCTTCAACCGCTTCAGGATTCCCTCCGCATTGGTGCTGCGGAAAAACATATCCCCAAGAATATATACCGTATCGTTTCCGGTCACTCTATCGTTCCAGTTTTGAATCATCGCCTCGTCCATTTCCTCGGCGGAGGCAAAGGGACGGTCGCAGAACCGGATGACATTGTAGTGACCGAAATGCGTGTCTGCCGTAAAATAAATCATCGTGTATCATCTCCCATATATAAAGTAAAAGCAGAACTGCTCACCGAACAGCCCTGCGCGAAATCAGGATAGTCCTGTACTATCCCCGTTTTCGTCTGAACTGACCGTAATTCGTTATGAAGCAAAAAGTCCGGGAGGACAAACCGAGCCTGCTTATTATCTCTTTGCTTCTGTTGCTGCCGTTCGTCATAGCTCTTGCCCTCCTTCCATAAGCCTGACCACAGTATACTATATAAATATGAACAAGTAAATCATTCAAACGCAAAGCCGCTTTTCCGTTCTCGGAAGGGCGGCTTTTTTGCTTTCCAAGGGGCACGAAAAATTTTTTCAACTTTTTTTGAAAAACACCCTCAAAAATCGCTTCCTTATTCAGAGTAAGTGAAGGGGTTCTTTCCCAACCACAATCGGGAGCCGCTTCGTGAACCTTGAAAATTGAATATACAGGCACTTGGGACATTACTTCTGATGATTAGCCCGAAGATGGGTACGCCGTGACTTCTCCTAACCGGAGGACGAGCGAGAACCCCCGATCTGAAACCCGGATTGCCACCGGGACGGCGATGACAGTCAGAAGGATTATGATACTTCTCTACGGAGCTGGCGGAGAACCCGGCAGAGGTGAAAGCCCTATGACACGGTGCAGCACACCGTGACCCAAGTGTTTCCCGGAAGGCGAAAGCCGCCGCAGGGGGCGTTGAGGACAAATACTGCGGACATATACATAGCCGTTCATTACAGGCGGCTATGAAATCTACAAAGAAGGAGGAAAACGAAAGATGCCAAACTGTAAAACCATAGCGATATGCAACCAAAAGGGCGGCGTCGGGAAAACCACCACGGCGGTCAACCTCGGAATCGGGCTTGCCATGCAGGGCAAAAAGGTACTCCTCATAGACGCAGACCCGCAGAGCGACCTTACGGCCTGCCTCGGCTGGCGGGATTCAGACAGTCTGCCGCAGACGCTGACCAACAAGCTGGCGGCGGTAATGCGCGAGGAAAGCCAAGACCCATTTGCCGGGATTCTCAGCCACGAGGAAAAGGTTGACCTTGTGCCGTCGAATCTTGAGCTGTCGGCGCTGGAGATGAGCCTTGTGACCGCAATGAGCCGGGAAAGCGTGATGAAGAACTATCTCAGCCAAGTAAAGGACAACTACGATTATGTCCTCATAGATTGTATGCCGTCCCTCGGTATGATTACCCTTAACGCACTGACGGCTGCGGACAGCGTTATCATTCCCGTGCAGGCGCAATATCTGCCGGCAAAGGGAATGACGCAGCTCCTGTCCACGATTGCCAAGGTAAAAAAGCACACCAACCCGAACCTTGCCATCGACGGAATCCTGCTGACCCTTGTGGACGGCAGAACGAATCTCGCCAAAAGCACCGTGGAGGCGCTGCGGGAGAACTTCGGCTGCCGGATCAGGATTTACCGGACGACCATTCCCGTTGCCGTGAAAGCCGCAGAGGTTTCGTCCAAGGGAAAAAGCATATACGCCTATGAGCCGAACAGCACCGTGTCCAAGGCCTACGCAGATTTCACGAAGGAGGTGTTAGCCGATGGCAGGCAGAAAGAGCGACTTCACGCTTCCCACGAACACGCTCGATGACCTGTTCTCCACGCAGGAGGAACGGGACGACGCAAAGCTGGCAAAAATCCGGGACATTCCCCTGACGGAGATCGACAATTTCCCCGACCATCCCTTTAAGGTGCGGGACGATGAGGATATGTTACAGCTTGTGGAGAGCGTCAAGGAGCGCGGAGTCATCACCCCGGCGACCGTCCGGCAGAAGGAGGACGGCAGATACGAGCTTGTTTCGGGACACCGCAGAAAACGAGCCTGTGAGCTTGCCGGATTTGAAACGCTCCGCTGCGAGGTGGTAGACCTTGACCGTGACGCCGCCACCATTTTGATGGTGGAGAGCAACTACCAGCGGTCGCAGATACTTCCCTCGGAAAAGGCATTTGCCTACAAGATGCGGCTGGAAGCTATGAGCCGTCAAGGAAAACGCACAGATTTAACTTCGGACCCAGTGGGACCGAAGTTGTCGGGAGAACGCTCAAACATTGAGCTGTCATCTGAAACAGGTGACAGTACCTCGCAAATCAAACGCTATATCCGTCTGACAAGTCTTGTGCCTGAACTGCTTGACATTGTGGACGATGGCAGAATCAAGATGCGCCCTGCGGTGGAGCTTTCCTATTTGGACGAGGATAGCCAGCGGGCAGTGGTTGATGAAATCGACCTGAATCAATGCACCCCTTCTCACGATCAGACCATTCGTATGCGGAAGTTCTTCACAGATGGAAAGCTCACGCCGGAGGTGATCTCCGCCATTATGAGCGAGGAGAAACCCAACCAGCGGGAGAAGATCGTCCTGCGAGGGGACAAGGTGCGAAGCCTGATCCCCAAGAATATTCCCATCAGCCAAACGGAGGACTATGTGCTGAAGGCCTTGGAGCATTACAGCCGCTTTCTCCGTCAGCGGGCGGATCGTGACAGCCGGTAACGGCAGGCGGAGTACGTTTTTCCGCTTCCCCTTCCTCACACTCCAACCCCTTGAATACTAACAGACTAACCGAAAAGAGAATATCTATCTCTCTTAAATAAACTCTATCTCCCTTGAGTATAGCTATCTAAGAGAGCCGAGGGAAACAGCGCAAAGTTCCCGAAAAAGCCGGTTTGCGGTATCATTAAAGGTTCTGCCGTCATCGCAGGCTTGATTTCTCCCTCTTTTTTCGGCTAAAATGAGTGCGAAAAGGAGGTCGCACGATGAAAACGAGGGTTTTGAGCATATTCCTTATTTTGCTTTTGTGCCTGACTGCCGGGTGCGGCAAGGCTTCACAGAACACCGAAAAGCCCGACGGGTTTTCTTTTTCGGAGAGCCAGACAGAAGAAGCTGCCGGAAAAGATACCTCTCAGGCAGAACAGACAGCCCCGGCTCAGCCACCCGAAGCACAAAGCGCACAGACAGCAGATGAGGAAACGGAAGGAAGCACGGAAAGCGAACGCCGACCGGTTCCCGAACATCCAGTAAGCGGCACAACGCCGCCGCAGACAAGCGATCCGCAGCAAAAGAAGGACGAGTCCGAGCGTCGGTCGGAAACCACAGCTTCACCGGCTCCATCCGAAACAGAACAGCCCATCCCTCCGGCAACCGAGGAACCGAAGCCGTCAGAACCGCCTCAGCCGACACAACCATCCACGGAGCCGCCCGCCGAGCCGTCCTTTGACATCGGCTTCTGGGTCAACTTTGCCAAGAGCTATGCCGAAAGCGTGGGGCTGACGCTGGACAGCGGAGCCGTGTATTGCTGGGACAACCCTATTGCCGCAGGTCCTAAGTGCAGGTACACCGAACGGGACATCAAGGGCTACCTTGACCGCTATGCCAAGGACAGCAACATCACCGAGGTATGGATCTGGTATGAGCAGACAAGCGGCAATTCCTACGAGGTGTATATCGGCTACGCATAAAAACAAAACCAAACATCACTCTGAAACGCATCGTGAAAACGGTGCGTTTACTTTTTACAAGGAGGAAAAACACCAATGAAACGAAACCTTTTCAAGCGAGGGATGGCAGGACTGCTTTCCCTCGTGATGTGCCTGACCGCCCTTGTGGGGCTTGGCACGACCACCGCCTTTGCCGCAGGAGAGCAGGCGGAGGTCTACCTCATTTCCTTTCCGAGAAGCGGAGACGCCAATCTCGATTACGGCGGCTCTTGGGGACACCCGAATCTCCAGTATATGAACGGCTGGTACTCCGGGAACTCCAAGTATACCACCATCCGAGCGATGCACTCGTATGAGGGCAACATCTGCTACTGCATCGAGCCGGGAACGGCGCAGGAAACCGGCGACCGCTACACCAGCAAGGACGAAACCTTTTGGGACAACCTGCCCGCAGATTTCAACACCACCATCTCGCCTTACGAAATGAAGCTGTTTATCGGGCGCATCATGCAGTACGGCTACACGGGTCCCATCAGCACCTCGTGGCGTTCCCAAAACTCCGCTGACGCCGCAGCACTGGCAGAGGCGATGGCAACACAGGTGCTGATCTGGGAAACCATCGTGGGAGAGCGTGACGCAGACTTTGATCACGTCAGCCCCGGCAGCTACGACGCCGTAAAGGAGTCCGTCAGCGCCGAACACCCGCTTTACAGCCGGTTTTGCAGCTATTACGACAGCATTGTCGCCAGTGTGCAGCGTCATTCAACCGTTCCCAGCTTTATGTCCAAGAACGCATACCGTGCGCAGAGCGTAGAGCTTGCTTGGGACGGCACAAATTACACCGCCACGCTGACTGACAGCAACCGTGTCCTCTCGGATTACAGCTTTTCCGCAAACGAGGACGGCATTTCCTTCAGCGTCAGCGGAAATAAACTCACCATTACGGCGGCTAATGCGCCCTCCGGCAGCGTAAGGATCACCGCCAGTAAAACCGGCTCCACCCGCCGAGGTATCATCACCTGGACGGACGGCAGATACGCACCCGGCGCAGGCATTCAGGATGTCATCAGCTACGCACAGTCAGTCAGTGACCCCGTGCAGGCGTTTCTCAACCTGAAGGTGTCCTACGGCTCTGCCAAGATCGTCAAAACGAGCGAGGACGGCAAGGTGGACAACCTCACCTTTACCGTCACCGGCAACGGGGTCAATCAGACGGTCAAGACCAATGCAAGAGGTGAAATTCAGATCGACAACCTGATGCCCGGCGTTTACACCGTGACCGAAATGGACTACGACAAGTATGAGCCGCAGGAGTCCCGCCGTGTGACGGTGGTTTCCGGTCAGGTTTCTACCGTGACCTTCAACAACAAGCTCAAGCGTGGAGATTTGCGGATCGTGAAGTCCTCGGAGGACAATCTCAACGAGGGCGTGACCTTCCACCTTTACGGCACTTCACTCTCCGGCATTGCCGTAGACGAGTATGCCGTCACGGATGCAAACGGCGTGGCGAGCTTTGAAGATGTCCTCATTTCCGGTTCCACCCCCTACACCGTGGAAGAAGTGGACACTGCTGTTCGCTATGTCATTCCTGAAGCGCAGTCTGCGCCTATCAACTGGAATGAGGTCACGAACCGCAGCTTCCTCAATATTTTGAAGAAGTTTTCTGTGACCGTTACTAAGAGCGACGCTGAAATCGGCACGGCGCAGGGTGATGCTTCTCTTGCCGGTGCTGTTTACGGCATCTATAAGGGCGAAACCCTTGTGGATACCTACACCACCGACAAAAACGGGCAGTTCGTTACTAAGGAGTATATCTGCGATAACGACTGGACGGTGAGAGAAATCACTCCCTCTGAGGGTTATCTGCTTGATTCCACCGTTCATAAGGTCGGTGCAGAGCCGCAGCTTTATACCGTGGAGCATAATCAGACGGCGAACGATATGACCGAGCAGGTTATGAAGGGCAATATCGCCATTATTAAGCACACCGATAACGGTGAAACACAGATTGAAACGCCCGAAAGCGGCGCAGAGTTTGCTGTGTACCTGAAAGCCGCAGGCAGCTACGAGGTTGCCGAGGACACCGAGCGTGATTATCTCACCTGTGATGAAAACGGCTTTGCCCAGACCAAGGATATGCCTTACGGCATCTACACCGTCCATCAGGTATCCGGCTGGGAAGGCAGCAAGCTGATGCCCGACTTTGATGTGTTCATTTCTCAGAATGGAGCGACTTATCGCTACCTTATCAACAATGCACCTTTTAACAGCTTCATCAAGATCGTGAAGCAGGACGCAGAAACCGGCAAGACCATCCCTTACGCCGGTGCAGGCTTCAAGATTTATGACCCGGACGGCAACCCCGTAACAATGACCTTCACCTACCCGACGCCCACCACCATTGATGTGTTCTACACCAATGCAGAAGGTTCTCTTGTTACGCCGGAAAAGCTGCCCTTTGGAAAGGGGTACTCTATTGTCGAGGTACAGGCTCCCTACGGTTATGTCCTCGACGAAACGCCCGTGTACTTCGATGTCACGGAGGATAATTCCACAGAAGAAAGCGGGGTTACGGTAGTAAAAGTGGAGAAACCCAATATGGCACAGAAAGGCACCATCACCGTGGAAAAAACCGGCGAGGTGTTCTTCGGCGTTTCCGTCATCGGCGGCGTAGATGAAAGCGGAAACGAACTGCCCACCATCTATCAGCCGCAGTATGAAAAGCGTGGACTCCCCGGTGCGGTCTATGAGATCATCGCCGCAGAGGATATTATCACGCAGGACGGCACTGTCCGAAATCAGAAGGGCGAGGTTGTAGACACTGTTACAACCGATGAAAACGGCACAGCCGTGAGCCGTGAACTCTATCTCGGCAAATATGAGGTTCGTGAGATCACAGCACCCTACGGGATGGTGCTCAACCCGGAACCCCACTGTGTCGAGCTTGTCTACGCCGGTCAGAATGTTGCTGTTACGGAAACGGCGACTTCGTTCGAGAACGAGCGTCAGAAGGTGGAGATCAGCCTTGTAAAGTCCATCGAGCAGAATGAGCACTTCGGCATTGGCACAAACGGTGAAATGAAAAACATTTCTTTTGGTCTGTTCGCCGCCGAGGAAATCGTGTCTGCCAGCGGTACTTCCATTCCCGCAAATGGTCTTGTTGAGATCATCTCTCTGAATGAGGACGGAACGGCAAAGGTTAAGACCGACCTTCCTTTTGGAAGCTACTATGTGCAGGAGCTTGCTACCGACAGCCACTATATGCTGTCCGATACCAAGTATCCCGTTACCTTTGAGTACGCCGGTCAGGATACGGCGGTCGTAAAGATCAACGCCAACGACGGCAAAGCCATCGAGAACGACCTTCTCTACGGCTCTGTTTCCGGCAAGAAGGTGGATGAGGACGGTAAGGTACTTGCAGGAGCCGTCATTGGTCTATTCCGCACGGACGACGGCGAGTTTACAAAGGAAACTGCGCTGATGACTGCCACCTCCAAAGAGGACGGCAGCTTTTCTTTTGAGGGCATCCCTTACGGCACTTGGTATATCCGTGAGATCGAACAGCCTGCGGGCTTCGTGCTGGATGATACCGTCTATCCCGTCTCCATCGGCAAGGACGCTCAGGTGTTGGAAATCAAGATCGTCAACAAATATATCCGTGGCAACATCCATCTGACCAAGGTGGATGCCGAATATCCCGACAATAAGCTGACCGGAGCGACCTTTGAGGTCTACAAGGACAGCAACGGAAGCGGCAAGCTGGACGACGGCGACGAGTTGCTCGGCACACTGACCGAAAAGGAAATCGGGTCGTATGAGATGAAAGACCTGTTCTACGGTCGTTACTTCGTGAAGGAAACCAAAGCGCCGGAGGGCTTTGTCCTCGACACCGGCGTGTATGAGGTGATGATCGACACGGACGGAAAAACCTGCGAGGTGGAGAACAAGGCGGGCGTGGGCTTTATCAATGAAGCGATGCGAGGAAACCTGAAGATCGTCAAGACTTCCTCGGACGGCAAGATCAAGGGCTTTGCGTTCCGCATTACCGGCGCAAACGGCTATGACATTATCCTTGAAACCAACGACAAGGGCGAGATCGTCATTGAGGGCATCCGCATCGGGGATTACACCGTCTCCGAGGTGAGCAACTCCGCCTCTGCGATGTATGTCCTGCCTGCTGACAAGAAAGCGACGGTCAAGACCGGCTCTACCACCATTGTGGAGATGCACAATGTACTGCGTGATACGCCCAAGACCGGCGACGCCACTAATCTGCCACTGCTGTACGCACTTGCGGGATTGTCCGCAGTGGGCATTGCCGTGACAGCATTTGTTGGCTTTAAGAAAAAGAAGAAGGAGGGTAATGACTGATGGAGCCTAAAACCATCGTGGCTATCGTGCTGGTAGCCTTTATTATCGGCGGCTTTATCTTCTTGCAGGTAAGAAAGAAAAACAGGAAGTGAGCCAATCACCTATGGGGCGGAGCGATAAACTCCGCCCCTTTTCTACTACCCGAAGGAGGGAGAAAATGAACCGAATCAATACCGTTGAAAGCAGAGTGCTTCAGATCCTGCGGAATTCGCCGGAAACCCGTTATGAGGATATGAAGTTGTATTACCGCTACTACAACCGCTATGCCGATGATCTCCGTGCCGGCGAGCTGCCGCTGGAGGACTTGGCATACAACTACAAATCCTACGGACTGCCGTGCTTTGAGTCCATCCGCAGAGCGAGGCAGCGTGTACAGTCCCTTTTCCCCGAACTGTCTCGAAAGGAAGTCAGGGAGAGTGACGGCGGCGTTGTTATCGTCATCAATATTATTTGAGGTGGCGGTTATGAAAAGTGAAAAGCGTATGGTGGGCGATTACACCGTCCTGTGTGCCGTGAATATCGGCTCCCGTGAAATCATCCTTGCCGAAAACGAGCAGGACAAGAACGGCGAACGCTTCCTGTGCTGCTATGTGGAGCGCAACGACATCTTTCAGCGATACTCCGAATGTGCCGTTGGCGACGATTATATTGATGCGGCGCTGTTCTTTGCGGAGCGCATCAAGAGGGACGCTGAACTGTTTCGGTCAGAGGTTGAGAAGCTGGATATTCCCGTGACGGTTATTGCCGAAGCGGACTGTATCCCCGACCACTACAAAAATGACATCAACGGAAAGGTCATCGCTATCAACCCCGCTGTTCTCAAGCCGGAATACCGGCGAGCCGACCGGCAGCTTTATCTCGTAACGGGAGGCTTCGGCGCTTCGGCAAACAGCCGTGGCAGCGCTGTTTTTTGCACGAATCTCTATGACGGGAAACCGACCCGGTATGAGCGAATGGATGTGATGGGTGAAGTAAAAACGGAATGTATGCCGCACTGGGCGGTCAATAAGGCGACCGTACTCAAACACATTCAGGGCAATAAGCTGATCTTCGAATACGGCGGCAAGCATTTCTGCCCCTATCGCCTGTTTACAAAAGCGGAGGACACTCTGGACTTCATTTCAAGGCACACGGCAAGAGATAACGATCTCGGACTAACGGACAAACCCAATGCCGGGGACAAAAGCCACTATGACCATTCGGCGTTCTATGAAAGGTCGAGCATAAAAAACTGCGACCTTTTCATTTGCGTGGACAACGGGAAACTCTACTGTCCGGGCGAAAAAGAGATGTTTGAATGGCGCGGCGAAGTCGGGAAAGCGGACTTTGATGGAAAAACAAAGGCGAAACCAAGCCGCAACAAAGACTATGAACGATAAGGAGGATACCGCAATGGCAACAGTAAAGAAAACAGCAGCCGAACAGGGCTTGCAGCAGAAAATGAAGGTGCTGGCAAAACTCTTTGACGCAGGCTGTAAAACCGAAAAAGACTTGAAGGCGCTGACCTTGCCGACGATTCTGAAAATCCCCGATGTGACCGTGCCGGATATGACGGTCATCACCGAGCTTCAGGAGCAGGTCGCAAAGAACCGCCTTTTCTCATACTTGGGAGGTGGAACAGATGAGCCAAGCGACACGACCGAATGACCGCCACATCATTTGGAGCAACCAAAACCTTGATGTGGACGACTGGCGAGAGGACTACAAGGAGTTCCTTGAAGCTAATGAACTGGACGACAATCCGAATGATGAGCAGGCACTTTATGAGTGGATGGTGGAAACCAACGGCGACTACCTTTACGACGAGAGAGCGAACCTCAACATCCAGCTTTCCCAGCCGATCATTGTCATTGGCGACATAGGCAGATGGAACGGCAGAGTGATGGGCTATAAGGATATACCCTCCGGCAACATCCGGGATTGCCTGTATGCCGATACCGACTATACCGAATGGTATGTAGATAAGTACGGCGATCTTCGTGCCGATGCCGCCCACCACGACGGCACAAATCACTATCTCTACCGAGTGTTTAAGGAAGGCGTTTCCGAGACACAGATGGAAAACCTGAGAGATAAAATCTATCACGGCAAAGCCACACGAGCCGATATTACCCGGCTGACCCGGCGACTTGGGGATGAGATCGCCGCCGTTTACGGCTTTGACATCCCGAAACAACGAACACCGCAAGAAAGGGGCGCAAGATAATGACAGATTTTACACTGCGACCGCTGACCGTTCCCGAACGCAAATACACCTACGCTCAAAGCTCGCAGCTTCAAGGGCAGACAGGCAATATCGGTTATCTGCGTGGGGACTTCGGCTCAAGCGGCAATCAGTTTTATACCACTTGGTTTGATACCCGACCGCAATGGAAAAGCGATGAGTTCAAGCGGGACTTGGACGATGTAATCAACGCCCTGCGCTCCGAGGAGTACGGACTGCTTCAAAGCCGTTCTCAGATGGTGCGTTATGGGCGTGAGAACAAGGAAAGCGAAATGCAGGGTGCTTATACCACTGAGTTCGGCTTCCGAGCAGATACCGAGAAATATGCGTTCGTGCTTCGCTGTAATCCAACGAGGGGCGACTATAACTTCTACTGCCTCTGCTATGTAAAGGAATGGCTGGACAAGCACATCGAAGAAGCCAACCGGGACATTCGCTTTATTGACAGCAACTATAAAGAGTTGTTCCGTATCCCGGACGGAGAGCGCATCATTGTGACCGACCGTGACGGTAAGACGGAAAGCTATCCCTGCCGCTATATTGATAGCTATCACACAGAGGTCGGACGCAATCTCTTTCACATTTGCGAGTTTGCCGAGCGTATGGAGCAAGGTGGCTGTACCTACGCTCCTATGGAGCCGCCCTTGCCTCCGATGTGCTATTCCATACTCCCGTCTACCGGCGAAGTCATTCAAATCGACCGCTGGCAAAAGGGCTATACCGCCACAAGGTTTAACGACGGGAACCGTGCAGAGAACGAAGCAATTAAAGATAAGTTCAATGAGAAGCTGGGAGTGACGAAGGCACAGGAGCAGGCGATGCTTGCCGGTTCTATGATCCGGTGGGACTCCATTGCCGCCAAACCCAAGAGCTATGATGAGAACGGCAAAGCCATCAAGCCCAAAGACTATGAACGATAAGGAGGTGTCCGCCGATGGCACGAAAATACGACTTCATTTCGGAGCTGTATAACCGAACCTGCAAAATGGTCGTTGCAAACCCCGAAAGCTGGGAAGCGTTTCTGCGCTCTGCCTGCTACAACTACCGTCTGCGTTTTGATGAGCAACTTTTGGTTCACGCACAGCGACCGGACGCCACCGCCGTTCTTCAGATCGACGACTGGAACCAAAAGTTCGGGCGATGGGTCAACCGTGGAGCACACGGCATTGCCGTTTTTGAGGATGCCGACCAACGCCGCCAGCGGCTTGTCCACTACTTCGATATTTCCGACACGCATCCCAGCCGCTTTTCCCGCAGAGTTCCCATTTGGCAAATGCGGGACGAATACACGGCAGAAGTGATCGACACGCTGGAAAGCACCTTTGGTGAACTGGACGATAAGGAAACCCTTGCCGTTGCCATCGAGTCGGCGGCAAGAAACGCCGTAGAGGACAACATCCCCGACTATCTCTCCGATCTGATCTACAGCGTGAAAGACAGCTTCCTGGACGGCGTATCCGAAGAAGAAATCACCCACATTTTCAAAACGGCGGTGCGAAATAGCGTCGCCTATATGACGATGACCCGCCTGGGCATTGAAGCCGGAGAATACTTTGAACCCGATGATCTTCGGGATGTGGTGAATTTTACGACGCCTGCCACGCTGAACGCCCTCGGCTATGCCACCAGCGATATTGCGGAAATGGGACTTGCGGAGATTTCCCGCACCATTCTTGCCCTCGACCGTCAAAATCGCATAATTGCAGAGAAAACCAAAGCCGATTACAATGTAGGCAAAGAAAAAACCGAAAGGAGTCCTGACGATGAACGAGATCACTTACACGAGGCAGGGGGATTATCTGCTCCCCGATCTGACAATGCCGGAGCAGCCGGAGCTGTCGATGGGCAGGTACGCCCGGATGCGGAAGAAGTTCCTGAAGGAGCATCACAAGGTACGCTACTACAACCTGCTGACGAGCTGCGCCCTGAACGAGCATCTGAACGACACGGAGCGCAGAGCGAACGAGCTGGAACAGATGCTGACGGAGCAGATGGCAGCGTCGGAGGGCGTGACGGAGAATCTGAAAGCGACGGATATGATGAGCTGGGTTCGGAAGATGAACAGTATCCGGAGCCGGGTTCAGGAGATCGTGATGGCGGAGGTAATCTTCGCTTAGACTATTACGACCGAAGTCACGAGGATAAAAGCCTGCCGTTCTTTGGCGGCGACGATACGATTCGTGAAATCCTCGGCACCACGCCGCACCTAAAGGCAAGCAAGGACGAGATACGGGCATTCTTTGAAGCTACCGCTGATGAGAACGCCCGTATTTCTTATATCAAGCGCATTTTCAACAACGACTACACCGAGGTCATTCTGAGCGATGGACGGCGTGTGGGCTACAAGACCTATCAGAATGTGTTGCAGCTTTGGGAGGGCAGCTATCTCTCCCGTACAGCGCAGAGCTTCTATGATTGGGGCGTAATTGCCCAGCATTTTGAAGCGATGCGGTTACTTGGGGAGTTGCAGGACACGATTAAGCCGCTGCCGTCCATTGACGGGCAGTTGAGCTTGATGACAGCAGGAGCAGAGGAACGAAAGCCCTCTGCTTTTACTTTCTCTCAGGAGATCATCGACGCTGTTCTCACCCGTGGAAGCGGCATCTCTGAGGGAAAAATGCGAATCTATGAGCAGTTCCAAAAGAGCCTGTCTGCAAAGGAAAATGCCGACTTTCTGAAAAACGAATACGGCTGGGGCGGTGCTTATCCCGTAATCGTCGGAGCCGGTATTGATGAGCAGCACGACGGCAAGGGTATCCGTATTTCTAAAGGCATCGGAAGCGATAAACCTCATATCGACCTGAAATGGAGTCAGGTGGAGAAGCGCATTGCCGAGCTGATAAAACTCGACCGTTACCTGAACCCCAAGGAAAAGGCACAGTACCCTGAGTGGCTGCAAAAGCAGGAGGAACGCCGTGCAGCACTTACCGAGGAACGAAGAAACAGAGAAATCTTGTCTACCGCACCGTCCGAAAAGACGGAGCCGGAAAACGAGCGATACGAATACCATCTCGGCAGCACCGTCTATCTCGGCGCAAACGAGTATGAAATCCTGTCCTTTGATGATGAGCGTGTAATGCTCTATGATACGCAGTTTCCGCTTTTCAACAAGGAAATGACGAGAGCTGAATTCGACAGCAATGTGCAGGAGAACCCACTGAATGACCATTTGAAGGTCGCTAATAAACAGTCCGAAGAAAAGGCGGTCGAGTTCGACATCGGGATGGGCTATCTCGGCAACGGACTGACCGTTTGGAATCGTGCCGTGGAGGTCAATGGGGACTATCAGAACATTGCCCATATCTCCCCCGAAGGTGAGATCACCTTCTATGTGCAGGACTTGCCGCAGAGCGTTGTGGAGCGTATCGAGCAGGCGGCAGAAAGAGAAAATCCAAAGGATGCTGCTTTGCCGGAGTTCTATCAGGCGTATCTTAAAACCAAAGCAGACAACCCGAACAGCCTTGTACTGTATCAGATGGGTGATTTCTTTGAAGCCTATGCGGATGATGCCAAAACCGTTGGAAATAGCCTTGACCTTACGCTAACCAGCCGTGCGTTGGGTGCAGATAGCCGTATCGAAATGTGCGGCTTCCCGCAGCACCGTTTGGAAACCTACCTTACAATGCTGACCGACAGAGGGTACGATGTAGCGGTCAATGCTTTGGAGGATGGTAAACGCATTACCCGCACCGTGGTTTCCGCCACGAAGGAAGTACCCATCGAGTCCAAACCTATCGGCAGGATCGACTATCTCGGCACGGACGGCAAGGTCGGTGAAAGCATCGAGTACACCAGTCCTTATCAGTTTGAGAAGGACATCAAGGAGGAAAACTACTACGGTGTGCCGATGAGTATTGTTCTGTATAAGGACAAGGACGGCAACACCATTCCGCACAGTTTTATCACCCAGCTTGACCCACCGCCCAAGGGCTTTGAGATCATCGACAGCCCGTATCTGCCGGAAAATCCTCTGGACAAGGCGAAGCATCTCATTGACGATTTTTGCCGTGAGGAGTATCAGCGTGAGGATGGTGCGGATTATTCCGACCCTTCCAATGTTGAGATCGCCTATACCACCACCGAGGATGACAAGCACGAAATACAGGCAAGGGTCAATCTTGTGGATTTTCGCATCGAAACCCTTGTGGATGGAAAAGTCGTCCGCAGTGAACAGTATGCATCCCTTGAAGAACTGACCGAAAAAGGACTGCAAGCACTGTCCTTTGACGACCTTGTTTATCTCTCCGAGGAAGAACTGGCACGGGTGGAAGCACCCCTTACCCCTGTTTGGGAGCAGCCGAAGAAAAGCCGGGTGCAGACCTTTGATATTCATCCCGAAATCCCAATGGCAGACCGTCATACCTTTGACCTTGCTTCCCACGAGGTCGAGGAGGTCAACAAGAAAGAACGCTTCCACCGCAACTATGCGGCGATCACCGTTCTGAAAAGGTGTCAGAAAGAAAACCGCTTCGCCACACCGGACGAGCAGATCATCCTCTCTAAATATGTGGGCTGGGGCGGTATTCCCGAAGCCTTTGATGAGAGAGCAGGTTCTTGGCAGACAGAGTTCGGGATGCTGAAAAACATCCTGACGCCGGAGGAATACGCTTCCGCAAGAGAAAGCACCCTGACCGCTTTTTACACGCCTCCAACGGTTATCAATGCCGTGTATAAGGTGATGAAACAGCTTGGTTTCCGTGAGGGTAACATCTTGGAGCCGTCCTGCGGCATCGGGCATTTTATCGGTATGCTTCCCGAAGAAATGAAGGAAAGCAAGATCTACGGTGTAGAACTGGACACAATTTCTGCCGGTATCGCACAGCAGTTATACCAAAAGTCCTCTATTGCCGCACAGGGCTTTGAGGAAACCAGCCTGCCGGACAGCTTCTTCGATTGCGTCGTCGGCAATGTGCCGTTTGGAGATTTTAAGGTTCCTGACAAGCGTTACGATAAGCACAAGTTTCTCATTCACGATTACTTCTTCGCCAAGTCCTTGGACAAGCTCCGTCCGGGCGGCGTAATGGCGCTCATTACGAGCAAAGGCACAATGGACAAGGAAAACTCCGCTGTCCGCAAGTATATTGCTCAGCGAGCCGACCTGCTTGGTGCTATCCGTTTGCCGAACAACACCTTTAAGGGCAATGCCGGAACGGAGGTCGTTTCGGACATTCTAATTCTGCAAAAGCGTGACCGCATTGTGGATATAGAGCCGGATTGGGTACAGCTTGGCACGGATGAAAACGGTATCCTGATGAACAGCTACTTTGTTGAGCATCCCGAAATGATACTCGGAGAGATGAAAATGGTGTCGGGGCGTTTCGGTCCCGAAGCCATCTGCGCCCCTTACGAGGGGGCAGACCTTGCCGAGCAACTCGGCGAAGCCGTTTCCAATATTCACGGTGAGCTGATCGCATATGAGGTGGAGGATGAGCTTGCAGAGGAGGACAATTCCATTCCCGCAGATCCCACCGTTCGCAACTTCTCCTATACGGTGCTGGACAATAAAATCTACTTCCGAGAAAACAGCCGTATGGCTCCGGTGGAGGTATCCGCTACCGCAGAGAACCGCATAAAGGGTATGATCCGCATCCGTGATTCGGTCAGAAAGCTGATCGAATTGCAGACGGAGGATTACCCCGACTCGGAAATTAAAGCGGAGCAGGAGCGATTAAATGCTCTTTATGATGCCTTTTCCAAGCAGTACGGACTTATCAACAGCCGTGCCAACATCTCCGCATTTTCGCAGGATAGCTCCTTTTCTCTGCTCTCTGCTCTTGAGGTCTTGGGCGATGAAGGGCAGCTTGAACGCAAGGCGGATATATTCTACAAGCGAACCATCAAGCCACACACCCCGGTCACTTCCGTAGATACCTCCAGCGAAGCACTTGCCGTTTCTATGGGCGAAAAAGCCCGTGTGGATATGGATTATATGTGCGAGCTGACCGGCAAGACCGAGGAAGAAATCTTTGCGGACTTGAAGGGCGTTATCTTCCTGAATCCGATGCACGGGTACGGCAATTCCACGCAGGCAAAGTACCTGATGGCAGACGAATACCTCTCCGGCAATGTCCGTGAAAAGCTGGCACTCGCCCGAAAGTCAGCGGAGCTTTACCCCGAAGATTACACAGTCAATGTGGAAGCACTGGAACGAGTGCAGCCCAAAGACCTGACCGCCAGCGAGATTGCCGTTCGGCTTGGTGCTACTTGGCTGCCGACCGAAATTGTCGAACAGTTTATGTTTGAGTTCTTGGGAACACCGAGGTACGCACAGTGGAACATCAAGGTTCATTTCTCTGCCTGCACCGGCGAGTGGAATATTGAGGGCAAGTCCTATGACCGCAGCAATGTGAAGGCATACAGTACCTACGGTACGGGGCGCATCAACGCCTACAAAATCATTGAGGAAACACTGAACCTTAAAGATGTCCGCATCTTCGACTATGTAGAGGACGCAGACGGCAAAAAGAAAGCCATTCTGAACAAGAAGGAAACGGCAATCGCACAGGCAAAGCAGGAGCTGATCAAGCAGGGCTTTCAGGATTGGGTCTGGTCTGACCCTGAGCGCAGAGAACGGCTCTGCCGCCTTTACAACGATAAATTCAACAGCCTGCGTCCCCGTGAGTACGATGGAAGCCACATCGTTTTCAGTGGTATGAACCCGGAAATCGAGCTTCGGGAACACCAAAGAAATGCGGTGGCGCACATCCTATACGGCGGGAATACGCTGCTTGCACACGCCGTGGGCGCAGGGAAAACCTTCGAGATGGTTTCGGCGGCGATGGAGTCCAAACGGCTCGGATTGTGCAGTAAATCCCTGTTTGTCGTACCCAACCACCTCACTGAGCAGTGGGCATCGGAGTTCTTACAGCTCTATCCCTCAGCCAACATTTTGGTGGCAACGAAGAAAGACTTTGAAACCAAGAACCGCAAAAAGTTCTGCGGCAGAATTGCCACCGGCGATTACGATGCCATCATTATCGGGCATTCGCAGTTCGAGAAAATACCGATGTCCATTGAACGGCAGCGGGCGATCCTCGAACAGCAGCTTGATGAAGTTACGGAGGGCATTACGGAACTGAAAAAGAACCGTGGAGATAACTTCTCCGTAAAACAACTGGAACGCACAAAGAAATCTGTCAAGCAGAAGCTCGATAAGCTCAACGACCAATCCAAAAAGGATGATACAGTGACCTTTGAGGAGTTGGGTGTGGACAGACTTTTCATTGATGAGAGTCACTACTACAAGAACCTGTTTCTTTTTACAAAAATGAGGAATGTAGGCGGCATTGCTCAAACCGAAGCAATGAAGTCCAGTGACCTTTTTATGAAATGCAGGTATTTGGACGAACTGACCGGTGGGCGTGGGACAGTGTTTGCGACAGGAACGCCGATCTCCAATTCGATGGTCGAACTTTACACCATTCAGCGATACTTGCAGTACAATACCCTTGTTCAGAACAACTTGCAGCACTTCGATGCCTGGGCTTCCACTTTCGGAGAAACCATTACGGCAGTAGAACTTACACCCGAAGGAACGGGATACCGAGCTAAAACACGCTTTGCCCGTTTCTACAATTTACCGGAGCTGATGGCGATGTTTAAGGAAATCGCAGACATCAAAACAGCGGATATGCTTGACCTGCCAGTGCCGACAGCGGTCTTTCACAATATCTCGGTGAAGCCATCTGAAATCCAAAAGCAGATGGTAGCCGAGCTTGCGGAGAGAGCCGAGAGGGTACGAAACGGTATGGTTGATGCCAAGGAAGATAATATGCTCAAGATCACCAACGACGGCAGAAAGCTGGCTCTTGATCAACGGCTTATCAATCCGTTGCTCCCTGATTTTGAGGACAGCAAGCTCAACGCCTGCGTGGACGCTATGTTTGAAACTTGGGAGCGTGGCAGCGAGAAGCGGTTGACCCAGCTATTTTTCTGCGACCTGTCTACGCCGAAAAACGACGGCTCCTTCAATGTCTATGACGACATTCGACAGAAGCTGATTGCCCGTGGCGTACCCGCCGATGAGATAAAGTTCATCCACGAAGCAGATACCGAAGCGAAGAAGCTGGAACTGTTCAAGAAGGTACGCCGAGGGGATGTCCGCATCCTGATGGGCAGTACGCAGAAGATGGGAGCCGGTACGAATGTGCAGAACAAACTTGCCGCATCCTCCGACCTCGATTGCCCGTGGCGACCCTCTGACTTGGAACAGCGGCTCGGCAGAAGTATCCGGCAAGGCAACGAAAATGCAGAGGTTCACATCTACCGTTTCGTAACGGAGGAAACCTTTGATGCCTACTTGTATCAGCTCGTGGAGGGCAAGCAGAAGTTCGCTTCGCAGATAATGACCAGTAAATCGCCGGTGCGATCCTGCGAGGATATTGACGAAACCGCACTGTCCTATGCTGAGATCAAGATGCTGGCGACCGGCAATCCCCACATCAAAGAGAAGATGGACTTGGACATTCAGGTTCAGAAGTTGCGGCTCTTAAAGTCCAGCTTTCTTTCCGAAAAATATGCTTTGGAGGATAAGATCATCAAGTTCTATCCGCAGGAGATTGCACGGCGGGCTGATGTAATTGCGGGATTAAAAACCGATATTGAAAGAGTGGCAGAGCACCCGAAGCCGTCTGATGAAACCTTTATTGGTATGACGGTCAAGGGTGCTTTCTATTCAGAGAAAGCGGATGCCGGCAACGCTATCTTGGAGGCGTGTAAGGCAATGACAAATCCCGACCCCATTCCCCTCGGTGAGTACCGTGGCTTTACGATGGAGCTGTACTTTGAAGCAAGAGAATACAAAGTGCGGCTCAAGGGTGAGCTTGGCTATCCCGTAACCCTCGGCACGGACACCTTCGGTAATATCACCCGCTTGGATAATGCGCTGGAGGGGCTTCCAAAGCGTTTGGAGATGAACGAAATGGAGCTTGATAACCTCAAAAAGCAGTTTGAAACTGCGAAGGTCGATGTGGAAAGACCGTTCCCGCAGGAGAAAGAATTGAAAGCCAAGACCGACCGGCTGAACGAACTCAACGCCCTGCTCAATGTGGATAAGCGTGAGAACGAAATCGTCGGCGGTGAACCCGATGAGGGTGAAGAACTGCCCGAAAAGAAACCGAGGGACTTGGAAAGATAGCCGAACCTCTTGACAATCGTTATCATATATGATAACATTATAATGGACTGGAAGGGAGGGTTTTGTATGACCGAAAAGGAGCTATTGGCGGCAAGGCAGAGCATCGTGCAGAAGCTGACGCAGGCAAGACTGGAAAAAGGATTGTCGCAGGAGCAACTTGCAAAGCGCATCGGAACCCAGCGTTCCAACATTTGCCGCATCGAAAAAGGAACGCAAAACCTCTCCCTTGACCTGATGATCAAGATCGCAGAAGCGCTTGACAAGGATGTGTCCGTAATGCTTGAGGAAAGGAGCAGCACAATGGAAAAAGTATATAGCCTGCGCCTTTATGATGAAACACTGCTGACCTTCACGCTGGAGGAAAGAGGCTTGGAGGGCTTGCAGGCGACGATTCTTCACTCCGAAACGGCAAAGCAAAAGCTGTTTCCCCTCGACTTGGAGCTGACAAACGAGGGCGTTGTGAAGTGGCTGGAACGACGGGTGATTCCGAAGAACCGGCAGTTTGTAGATGAAATCTTAAAGACGCTGGGGCTGAGCGTAAACAACACGAAGGGCATCATTGATGTCTGTATGGGGCTGTCCCTCAACGACAGCTATTGGGTCGTCCCCGCCGACTTTGACGGCAAGTATGCCGATTACAACCTTTACGAAAACCGCTTCTCCGAAGCGCTGTCACTGGTGGCTTATACCGGCGTTGGCGGCAGTCGGGAGGCATTCTCCACCTCACCGGAGCTGACTACCAACGGTATGCTGCGGAAGGCTTGGCGCTTTGTGGAGGACGACGGCATCTATCTGTATAAGGGCGGCACGGAGGGTGCTGCGAACACCGGAAACGAGCCGTACAGCGAGTATTATGCCTGTCAGATCGCAGACAAGATGGGCATCGGCTGCGTACAGTACGACTTGGAAAACTGGAAAGGTATCCTTGCTTCCAAGTGCCGGCTGTTCACGGATATTGATACCTCTTTCGTCCCTATCGGGCGTATTCTCCGCAAGACGACGCTGAAAGCCTGCCTTGATTATTACAAGGCCTTGGGCGACGAGTTCTACGAGCAGCTTTGCAGTATGCTGGTTTTCGATGCCCTGATTTACAACGAGGACAGACATTTCGGCAACTTCGGCTTATTGCGGAACAATCACACGGGCGAAATTATCGCCCCTGCACCCATCTTCGATAACGGCTTGTCGCTGTTCAACTATGCAATGCCGGACGATTTCAAGAACCTGAGTGCGTATGCAAAGACCCGTTCCAATCCCTACCGCATTTCCTATAAGGATGTATGTAAAGAGGTAATGGGTGCAAAGCAGAAAGCGCAGCTGCGGCGAATGGTGGACTTCAAGTTCACCCGTCATCCGTCCCTCAATTTGCCGGAAGAACGGCTGACAGCCATTGAAAAACAACTTGGAGAGCGTACAAGAGAGCTGCTCTCCATTCCGGTTCAGAGAAGTACAAAGCGCAAAAATGAGCCGGAAAGATAATCCGTCTGCGGTATTGGAGCAACCCCATACCGCAGATACATACTGCGAACTTGACGGTAAAAGCAGTCACAAAATCGTCGTATAATATGCTTAAATCAGAATGACAAATCGGAATTTATATATAAAGGAGAATATTGATGAACCTATTTTTATGTTCGCACTTTTCAAGTGTAGGAAGTCTGATAAAGGAAGAAATTG
>ERZ773264.1292-NODE-1292-length-30393-cov-6.071231_pt1 | contig 30393 bp, 27 predicted proteins | sample MGYA00511910_ERZ773264 | MGnify/ENA primary metagenome ERZ773264 (study PRJEB29015, sample SAMEA2737739) | human gut metagenome | biome: human gut; feature: human-associated habitat; material: faeces | place: China | collected 2012 ...
GAACCCGCGACCCCCTCCTTGGCAAGGAGGTGCTCCACCACTGAGCCACTCGCGCGCATTAAATGCAAGAATTACTATACTATAAGACTCAGCTGTTGTCAACAATTTTTTAATTTTCTCAACTTTTTCGACTTTTTTATTCTTATCTCGTCATTTCACTTATCTGTGCAAACAAATCCAAATCTTCCTGTTTTATCTTTACATTTGTAGTTAAATTCTGTCCGTCAGGGTAAGTAATTTTAACTTCAATTATAGTGTCAGGTGTTATTCCTTTTGCATTTGCTGCATTCAAAAACGGTACTAATCTTGGGTGATTATTTGAAAACTTCTGCCAAGCTCCTTTTATTTTAAACAATGCTGCCGGATTCATATTCTACCTCCTATATAATATGTATTGCCCCCGCCTTTCGGTCGACGGCTATTCGTCGAAAACATTTATAGAAAATGAACTTCGTTCATTTTGTTTCCTATTTTTACTATTGCTATTGTTCTTAATCATTATTTTAACTATTTAAATTAGTTTCATATTCTATTTTACAAAAAATTTATAAAACTATCTATGTAATAATCACATTCTTTTAATATTTCTTTTTCATCTTCCTTTGAGCGTTCCTCATATACTGCTGCTGTCTTAAAGCCGCCTTTTTTTGCTCCAAGAATTCCTGCAAGTATATCTTCATACACAACCGTATCGCATGGATTTGTGCCAAGCCTTCTGGCCGCCTCCAAATACACATCAGGATGGGATTTGCCTTTGTTCACTTCCTTTACCATTACAACTGCATCTATGAATTTATTTAAGCCTGTACGTTCTAATGTCTTTTCAAATAAAACTTTATCTGATGAAGTGGCAATGGCTATCTTTACGCCCTGATTGTGCAATTTTTCAACGTACTCATACGCTCCCTGTTTGCAAATTACATCATAAGCATATTTATCTTTTGCCATTTCAAACCATTCATTTACAATGTCGTCTATATCTTCACTTAACCCAAATCGGTCTATTGTGTATCTTGCCGTGCGATGTGCATCCATATGTGCTATTGCTTTTGTATAATCGTCAGGCACTTCAAATCCCCTTTTACCTAAGAAATCTAAATCTACCTGATTCCATACCCACATTGAGTCAAATAAAGTTCCATCCAGGTCAAATATAGCGCCCTGCATGTCTAATCTGAATTTTTCTTTGTTCATAAATCTCCTAATTTGTTATTTTCTGAAGTTCCTCTAATAAATTTCCAAATAATTCAAGTGCTGTCTCTATCGGTTCTGAGCTTGTCATGTCAACGCCCGCTATCTTTAACAACTCAATCGGATCCTGTGAACTTCCGCCTGTAAGGAATTTCATGTAATCCTCAACTGCCGGCTTTCCTTCCTCTAATATACGCTTTGATAACGCAATTGCTGCTGATAACCCTGTTGCATACTGATATACGTAAAATGGATTGTAAAAATGCGGAATTCTGGCCCATTCAAGTTCTATTTCTTTGTCTATTACAATGTCATCTCCAAAATATTTTTTATTAAGATTGTAATATATTTCACAAAGTCTGTCTGCTGTTACACCCTCACCATTTTGTACCATGCTATGGGCAATTTTTTCAAATTCAGCAAACATTGTCTGTCTATATAATGTTCCCTTAAACTGTTCAAGAAAATGGTTTATCAAATAAGCTTTTTCTTCTTCATCTTCAGTAATTTTAAGCAAATGCTGTATAAGAAGTGATTCGTTACATGTTGATGCAACTTCTGCCACGAAAATCTTATAGCCGGCATTTACATACGGCTGATTTGCGTCTGAATAATAAGAATGTATAGCATGTCCCATTTCATGTGCCAAAGTAAATACATGATCTAATGTTCCATGATAATTCATAAGAACATATGGATGTATTCCGTAAGCACCCCATGAATACGCTCCACTTCTTTTGCCTTCATTTTCATACACGTCAATCCATCTGTTGTCAAATCCTTCTTCTAATACTTTAATATATTCTTCTCCCATAGGAGCTAAACCTTCTAACACAATATCTTTTGCTGCCTCAAATGAATATTTTGTATCCGGTGCCTTAGCAATCGGAGTATACAAATCATACATATGAAGTTCTGAAACATCCAAAATCTTTTTTCTAAGAGATACATACTTATGCATCTTATCCATATTTTTGTGAACTGTTTCTATTAAATTATCATACACACTTTCAGGAATATTGCTTCCATACAGATACATTTCTCTTGCTGATGAAAAGTTTCTAACCTGTGCATAAAAATTTGCCTGATCCAAATTTGCTGCAAATGTAGCAGCTAATGTATTTCTCATCTTACCATAAGTTTCATATACACCTTCAAATGCTGCTTTTCTCACTTCCCTGTCCACACTTTCCAACAATGGCACAAAATTTCCGTGGGTAATTTCTATCTCTTCCCCTTCCTCCGTTGTAATTGAAGGGAATTTAATATCAGCTCCATTGTACATTGAAAAAATATTTTCCGCTGCATTTGCCATCTGTCTGCTTTTTGCAAGGATTGTCTCTGTCTTTTTATCAAGAGTATGATTTTTACCTCTTAAAATTTCACTAATGTATCTCTTATAAGTTTCAAGTTCAGGATTTTCATTAAAAAATATATTTATTTTTTCTGTTGTTATTTCTAATATTTCAGGTTCAGCAAATGCACTTGCGCCACTTATCTCCACCATTAATTTCTGTGCTCTGGCAGCAAATTCCTGATACATGCTGTTTGCCATATCCTGATGATATCTCATATTTGCATAAACATATAAACGCTCCATTAGCAAATTTGTTTCATCATTGAATTTAAGATATTCAAGAAGACTGTCTGCACTTTCTCCTAGTGTGCCTTCAAAATCTTCATACTGAAAAATCATTCTCTGGAGTCTTCCAAATTCCTCCTCCCAGAAATCATCACTTTCAAACATATCTTCAAGACACCATGTATCTTCTACTTTTTGCTCTATTCTCTTCATATTCTGTTCCTCCTAAAATATGTATTGCCTCTTCTTTAAGTCGGCAGCTAATCATCAGAAACCTTTATAAAAATAAACTTTGTTCATTGTGTTTTCTTCTACAAATATCCTAATGTACGCAATACAAAAACAATTAATGTTATTGTAAATGCTGACATCATAGTAGTTATTACTACCATACTGCTTGTAAGAGTTCCATCACACTTCATATTTTTTGCCATTATGTAACAACTTGGCGTTGTTGGTGAACCTAACATTATTACTAATGCCATTAACTTAGCATCTCTGTAACCAAGCCACACTGCAACAGGTAAAAATACAGCAGCCATAATTACAAGTTTTATGGCTGAACCTGTAACTGCCGGTCCCATTTTCTTTAATGCATTTGAAAATTCAAATGAGCCGCCAATCGCAAGCAAAGCTAAAGGTGTTGCCATTTTTGCTATATTCCCAATAGTATTATCTATCATAAGTGGGAAATCTACTCTGAAAATTGAAAGTAGCAATCCTACTACAATACCTATAATAATTGGATTTGTAGCAATACCTTTTATTGTATTTTTGACAGGTGAGCCTTCAATTTCTTCTCTTCTTGGGCTTTCTATTGTAAGCACTATTACAGAATATATGTTATAAAGCGGAACTGCCCCAATAATCATAAGCGGAACCATTCCTGTGTCACCATACATATTTAATACAAATGCCGTTCCAAGCACTGCCGCACTTCCCCTAAATGAACCCTGCACGAATTCCGGAACAAGACTTTTATCTTTTAGGAATGCTTTTGCAAGCGTCCATGTTGCGAAAAAACATAGTGATGTCACTATCATGCAATACAAAATATATTTGCCATCAAATTCCTGTCTAAAATCTGTATTCATTAAATCCTGTATCAAAAGGCATGGCAATGTAACTTTAAAATTTATTTTATTTGCGACCTTTATAAATTCAGGTGTTATCCAGCCAATTTTTTTCAAAACATATCCTACTACAATTACCAAAAATACAGGAACTGTAGCGTTGAGGCTGTATATCAAATTACTCATTATTTTGTCTCCTTAGTAATCATTTAAGCATTTATGATGAATGGCTGTTATCGTAAGATGTATAGTTGCCTTTGATTTACCTATCATCATATTATCAATCTTATTTATGATAAAAATATGAAATCACTTGCGAAGCATCGCTATTTCTTCCTTGTATGGAGGATATGAGTTCTTACTGTCATTTTCATCTTTAATATATGGAGTTTCCAAAATTTTAGGAACACTCTCAAATTCAGGCAAATGAACTATTTTGTGCAATGTTTCAAAGCCAATACAACCTTTGCCGATATTTTCATGTCTGTCTTTACCTGCTCCAAGTTCATTTTTGCTGTCATTTATATGAAATACCGCAATCTGGTCTGTTCCGATTATCTTGTCAAATTTTTCTAAAGTCGCACTTAAATCATTTACCAAATCATATCCACTGTCATTTACATGGCATGTATCAAAGCACACTCTTAATTTATCATTGTATTTTATACCATCATAAATTCTTGCAAGTTCTTCGAAATTTCTTCCGATTTCGCTGCCCTTTCCTGCCATTGTTTCAAGTGCAATATTTATCTTAGTATCACTCGTAAGTACTTCATTTAAACCTTCGATAATTTTGTTAATTCCTGCGTCTACTCCTGCTCCAACGTGAGAACCCGGATGAAGCACCATGCTTTTTGCCCTCATCGCCTGTGCTCTTTCAATCTCTTTTGCGAGAAACTCTACAGCTAATTCATAAGTTTCAGGTTTAACTGTATTTGCCAGATTAATAATATACGGTGCGTGAATTACCACTTCATCTATTCCATGTTCATCCATATATTCCCAGGCTTTATCAATATTTAATTCACTTATTTCTTTTCTTCTTGTATTTTGCGGAGCACCTGTGTAAGCCATAAACACATTTGCACCATATGAAGCTGCTTCCTTTGCAGAACCAAGCATCATTTCTTTACCATTCATTCCAACATGGGATCCAATACGTATCATTTTACTTTCCTCTCATTTTTAATCAGTCCATTTGATATTTTACTACAAACATTCATACTTGACCACATCTGTAATATATTTAATCTCCATTACTTCCAATATTTTATCTCTAAAATTCTCCAAAATGTGATACAATAGTTTTATTGGAAACAGTTGTTGGGAGGATTTTTATGGGTTTAACAATTGAAAAAACTGTCCGTTCTGACCATATGGATGTACTAAAAAATATTGTATCCATTTGTTGTCAGAATGATTCGAAAAAATATTCCTTTTTTTACGAGGAGGATGACTCTTATTTATTTGGTCACCCGGGATTTTTTTATTTTAGTGATGACAGCAATAATATATTAGGATTTATTTGTCTTTCCGGAATCGACAGGCAAAACTTTGATGTATGTGGTTTTGTTCTGCCTGCCTATCGTAACAACGGAATTTTTTCTCAATTATTAACTGCTGTTAAAGAAGAATATAAAAATATCAATCTTTCATTTCCGCTTCCTGCTCATTGCAAAAATGCAGCTGAAGTTTTGAGAAAAAATAATTTCAGATACTCAGATACAGAATGTAAAATGTCTTTAAATTTGAAAAATTTAATCATTTATCCTTCTGAATTTGACATATATATAACAGAATCAGGTAAAGGTGCGCAACAATGTGCATTTTTTAAAGACGACTTTTTTGTCGGTTCATGCTCAATAACTTTAATAAATGATTCCTATTGTATTTTAAGTGAAGTTGAAATTATAAAAAAATATCGCGGACTTGGACTTGGTGCACACTTAATTAACTGTCTGTTAGGTTATTTAGACGAAATAAATATTGACAAAATAATTCTTCACGTTACTAAAAGTAATATACCTGCATTTCGCCTTTATCAGTCGATGGGATTTGTTGTCGATTCAAGTCTTGATTACTATTGTCTTATTTTATAATAAAATAAGAGAGCAAGCTTAGTTTTCCCCATTTTTTGAGGAATAAAAAGAGCTTCGTATTTGTATCACTTTCAATTTTCAGATTTTACATCTGTTTTAAACTGATACATACGAAACTCTTTTTATTATTTTTCTGTATTTTTCTAATTATATTCCGCTGATTCTAAAGCATGCATATGATTAAATGGGAAATAAACGCACATTGCTTTTGCAATTATTTTATCTTTCTTTACATAAGTGTTATTCCAGTATCTTGCATCATTTGAAATATTTCTGTTATCACCCATTAAGAAATAACTTCCCTCCGGCACATTGTATTCGTTCTTTCCATCAGGAAGATTACTTGCATCATTTCCTACTGTCCATTCTTCTGGTAAATAATCTTCTTCTAACGGTTCTTCTGAATCATTTATGTAAATTTTTCCTTCTTTAATTACAACCTTATCACCAGGCAAACCGATTACTCTCTTTACAAATAACTGACTTTCATCATCCGGAAATTTAAAAATTACAATATCTCCTCTCTTTATGTCACCTGTTTTGTATGCCAATCTGTTACCAAGCATTCTATCTTTAGTCATAATTGTTGTTTCCATTGAGCCACTTGGTACATTCGCATTAATTATTACGAAATTATTTACTAAAAATGCAATTACAACTGCTGCAATAAATATTCTAATCCAACTGAAAACTTCTTTCTTCAAGTCAAATGGTTCTAATTCTTCTAGTTTTCTTTTTATCTTTTTCTTTTCTTTCTTAGTCAAATTCGGGTCATTTAACTGTTCCTGATACTTTGCCCTCTCCAATTCTTTTTTCTTCAGTTCTTCTGCCTTCTTAGCCTCTTTCTCAGTCATATTTTCATTTATATTTTCACTCATGTCATTTCCTTTCCGAAGAAAAAAGTTATTTTCTCTTCCCCTAAATTCTTATTCATTATATCCACAAAAACAATGATGTGCAAGACTTCCTCCTTTAACTCTTTGTAAACTTGCATTAAGTTTTTGTGAACTTCCCTATCTCTTCTTAATATTTATGAATTTTTTGCATAAATATAGGGCTGCAATTACAGCCCATGTTTTCCCCTTTATTCTATTTCTTTATTGTTGACTATAAATTCCCTTTTTTCCACAATATACGCTCCGGAAATTATTATAATCATACTTAAAATAACATAATAAATAATAGAAAAATTCAAATCAAAATCTATTCCTTTTTCATTTATAAATTTATTAACGCTTTGTATATGACTGCTATGTACCGGAAAAATTAAATTTGCAATAATATTGCTTTTTAACATAAACAAATTTATTCCTTCTATAATATCATCCTGAATTTGTTTTCCAAACATTAGATACATCGCCATTTGTAGTAGTGCAATTCCCTCAACTACAATAAATCCAATTTCACTACTTGAAATAATCGCAACTACATTTATCGCTAACGTGGAAAAAAACAAATATAACGAATGTATTAAAATATAATAAATTATTAACAATAACACTCCTTCGTCTATCGTAACTTTAATAAACAAACTTGTAACACTTATTCCAACCAAATTAAATACAATTAAATATAGCACTGTATTAATATACAGTTTCCCACTTTCCTCTAAAAACCACTTTATTCTATTAATATTTCTTGAGAAAAAATAAACACTCGCACTGCAAAAATGTTTATATATATATGTTGCAAATATAACCTGAAATATAAGTAGTGGCATATATTGATAAGACAAAAAAACTACATACTGTGGATAATATTCAACTCCTGCAAATGCAGAATGCAATATTATCTGTGCTACTGATGTATTGTTATATGAAAAAATACCTGTACCCAAACTAAATATTCCTATAATTATTGCTAATAATATTGTACTCCTAATTTTCATTCTATATCTTCCTTTAATTGTATTGATATCTTGCCAATAGCCGTTCCTTATATTGTTTCATTTTATCAATACCTTTTTGCTTCATTATAAAAAATTCATTTTGCGAAACATCACTATAAAACGCTACATTTGCTTCTGAACTGGTAGACTGACACGGTTTATTCTCTATTTGTTCATAACAAAATGTTGGTTTTATTATTCCTTCTTCTTTCGGTATATAAATGGAAGAATTTTTTAATTTTTTATCTAAGAAAACCAAATATCTATTTCCTTTCTTCATTTCATTTATGAAATTCATATTAGCCTCTGGTTTATCTCCTTTGCCTTCTATGTCATCCATAAATGTTGAAGAAACACTCTGTATCTCAATTTCATCACCTTTTTGTATATTTTCACCTTTAAACACTTTTTCAACTTTAACTTTTTGTACAGCTCCCTTATACACAAATCTTGATTTTTCTTCACATTTTACTGCAAGAATTATATTATTCTGCTCTAAATTTTCATCAAATGCTTCTATACCTATATCTACTAATTTATTTGATAAAATGCCCACTGTAAAATTATTTAACGGCTCTTTTTCTGCATTTAAATCTATGTATTTATGTTTCGAACATAATCCAATATTAAGTAGTACACATGTAACTATCATATAGATTCCAAAAATATATCTTTTTTTCATTCTATTTTTCTTCACTTTCCTTTACTCTTCCATCACGAATTAAAAAAACTTTATCTGCCAATAATTTAATATCTTCTTTATTATGGCTTGCAATTAATACCATAGCTCCCCTTTGCTTCTCCTCAGAAATTATTTTTCTAATTCTCTCAATGCCTTCCTCGTCCAATGCATTTGTCGGTTCGTCCAACATTAGAATATCCGGCTCTTCCATAATTGCCTGTGCAATTACTATTCTTTGTTTCATTCCTAATGAATATTTTCTAAAAGGTCTTTTATCATCCGGGTCTAGTCCTACTCTGACTATAGTTTCTCTTATTTTGTTATCATCTATTTTTCTTTTTAATCCTGATAATAACTTCAAATTATCAAATCCTGCTAATTCCGGATATAATCCTGCATTTTCTATCGTAATACCTATATTTTCCAACACTCTCATATCTTTATGTAATTCCCTATCATCAAGAAATATTTTACCCGAAGAAACCCCCATCAATCCTGATAATGCTCTAAATAGCATTGTTTTCCCAGAACCATTTCTCCCTACAAAACCATATATTTTACCATTTTCCAATTCAAGATTTACGCTATCTAATATTTTTCTATTTCCTATATTCTTTGATATATTATCAACTCTTAATTTCATATTTTTCCTTTCCCAAATCGCAATCTTTATATACTATTCTTTCTTATTTTTATCTCAGTAATCATAATTGATATTGCCAACAACACTAACAAAAAAATCATATACACAAGGTAATTCTTTTTTGTCGAAACTTCGAACATTCTTAATATGAAAGCGTAATACGTAGCAAATTTAAGATGAACTACTTTTTCAAATATTGAGATGATATAAAATAACAAATAAATAGGGAAATAAGTCATTATTTTAAATTTAAATATTGGCAGCATAGTAATTGTAAAATTGAATGTCGCCAATATGGCGGATACCATTCCAAATAGCAGGTTCATTATAACAGCATAAATTATTCGATTATTTAAATAAATATTCGCCAGAAAATATTTTCCATCCTGCTCTATTGTCTGAAAATATTCAAACCCTGATGGATCCCCTATAGATTGCGTACTAAAGCATACTACGCTTAGCATAATTTCAATAAGAAAAGGAATCGTAAACAGAATTAATGTAACAAGGAATACTGAAATAACTTTTCCATACAAATAATTTCTTATTCCTATTCTTGAACGCATATACAAATCTATTCCATTATTTAAATCACATATATAAACACCCGCAGTAGGTATAACGATCAACAAAGGATAATATTGCATAAAGAAATATCCAACCGGACTCCAATCTGATAAAGTTAATGTTTTAGTAATATCAAACATTTCTGTTACATAAACCGCATCAATATTTCTATTCATATTCTGTAAAAAGTTCACGGAAATTACAAACAATAATGCTAATGCTACAAAAACACTACTTTTACTTCTAAATATATGAGACATCTGAATTTTAATTGAACTAATCAACATAATTTTTCCTTTCAAAAAGAGTTAGCACATTTATTATTTCTAAAAACCCTTTTTCATCATCACAAACTAATACATTAATTTTCATTTTTTATCCTTTTAAGCAAATTCTTAAAACTATAATATCATATTTAATTTCGGATAACTTTTTTTTGCGTAACTTGTATGTTTTTTTGCGTAACTTGTATGTTTCCAGACATTTTGACTCGATTTTCTAGTTTTATGACAATTAAAAAGTCTGAAATAAAGCACCAATTTAATGCTAAATTTCAGACTTTTTTTATTATAAATTCGTATATCCCATAAGACTTTTATCAACAGCCTTTGCTGCTTCACGACCTTCATGAATTGCCCATACAACTAATGACTGGCCTCTATGCATATCTCCTGCAGTAAATACTTTTTCAACATTTGTCTGATAACTTTCAGGTGCTGTCTTAACATTTGTTCTTTCATTTACAGCAACACCAAATGCCTTTGTTACGTAATCCTGACTACCGAGAAATCCTGCTGCTATTAACACGAGCTGAGCCTTTACTTCATATTCACTTCCCGGTATTTCTACCATGTTAAATCTTCCCGTCTTTTCATCTTTCTTTGACTCTAATTTAACTAAAACAACTTTTTCAAGATTTCCATTTTTGTCTTTCTTGAATTCTTTAACTGTTGTCTGGTAAACTCTTGGGTCATGTCCAAATACAGCAATTGCTTCTTCCTGACCATAATCTGTCTTGCAGACTTTTGGCCATTCAGGCCATGGGTTATTTGCTGCTCTTTCATCAGGTGCTTTTGGCATCATTTCTAACTGTAATACACTTTTTGCTCCGTGACGGATACATGTACCTACACAGTCATTTCCTGTATCACCACCACCGATGACAATTACATCTTTACCCTTTGCAGAAATAAAGGTTCCTTCTTTAAGTCCGTTATCAAGTAAACTCTTTGTTGTTGATTTTAAGAAATCTACTGCGAAATAAATTCCATTTGCATCTCTTCCTGTAGCCTTAATATCTCTTGGATTTGTAGCTCCACATGCAAGAATTACCCTGTCATATTCTTTTAATATCTTATCTGCCTTTATATCTTTTCCAATATCTTTACCTGTTACAAATTCAACGCCTTCTTCTTTCATAATATTGATTTTTCTATCAATAATATGCTTTTCAAGTTTCATATTTGGAATTCCGTACATAAGTAATCCACCAACTCTGTCTGCACGTTCAAATACTGTAACATTATGTCCACGTTTATTAAGCTGGTCGGCTGCTGCAAGTCCCGAAGGGCCTGAACCGATAACCGCAACCTTTTTTCCTGTTCTCATTGATGGAGCTTTTGCTGCCGCAAAGCCCTTAGCATATGCATTTTCAATAATTGTATTTTCATTTGCTCTACATGAAACCGGATTTCCATTCAATCCACAGGTACATGCCTTTTCACATAAAGCAGGACATACTCTTGATGTAAATTCAGGAAAATTGTTTGTCTTGTGTAAACGATTATAAGCCTGTTCCATATTTCCATGATATAAAAGGTCATTCCACTCAGGTATAAGGTTATTTAGAGGACAACCTGATGCCATGCCTGCTAACATTTTACCTGACTGACAAAATGGAACTCCGCAATCCATACATCTTGCAGCCTGGCATCTTTGTTTTTCAAATGATAATGGTTCGTGAAATTCATTAAAGTTTTTTATTCTTTCTTTTGGTGAATAAGCCGGTGCATCTTCACGCTCATATTCTAAAAATCCTGTTGGTTTTCCCATTTTTCTTTCTCCTCTTCATTTAAATTTCTTCCATTAGGACATGCAGTTCGATTACGCAGCCTTCGCTGCTTCATCTCACTCGCTTTGCTATCCTACCTCTAACCGATAGGACAAGCAGTTCGATTCCGCAGCCTTTGCTGCTTCATCTCACTCGCTTTGCTACGCAAATAATAAATAATTACTTCCTTCGGCAGTACGTAAACGTCCTGCCGACGTAGTAATTATTTATTGCTTGTCCTATCTTGTTGCCGCATAAAATGCTTCGATTTGTGCCTGTTCCGGATTTAATCCTTTTTCTTCCATTTTTGCAATGGCATTTAATATCTTCTTATAATCGTAAGGAATGATTTTCTTGAATTTTGGAAGATATTCTTCAAAGTTTTCAAGTATTTCTTTTCCTCGTACTGAGTTTGTATATTTAACATGTTCTTCAAGCATTTTCTTTAATTCCTGAACATCATATTTATTTGATAACTCTTCTGTAGATACTAACTCTTTATTTGTCTTCATATATAAGTCGTTATTTTCATCAAGTACATAAGCAACACCGCCACTCATACCTGCTGCGAAGTTCTTGCCCACTTTACCTATAATTACTACTCGACCACCTGTCATATATTCGCATCCATGCTCTCCAACACCTTCTACAACTGCTGTAGCGCCTGAGTTTCTTACACAGAAACGTTCTCCTGCTACACCGTTTATATATGCACTTCCACTTGTAGCACCATATAAAGCAACATTACCGATAATGATATTTTCATCCTGTTTAAACTTAGATTCCTTAGGTGGTTTAACAACAATCTTTCCACCCGATAAACCTTTACCAAGATAATCGTTACTATCACCTGTAAGCTCTATAGTTAATCCCTTAGGAATAAATGCACCAAAGCTCTGTCCACCGGCACCGTTACATTTTACAACGTACATATCGTCATCTAATGTATCATTATATTTCTTTGTAATTTCTGAACCGAATATTGTACCAAACGATCTGTCTAAATTATTTACATCAACTTCAACACTCGCTGTCTTTTTAGCATCTAAAGCCTTACCTAATTTTTTCAATAATACAGTTACATCCTTTGTCTGCTCTAACTTAAAGTCGTATACATTCTTCTTGTTGTACTGAACTCTTTCATTTGCAAAATCAGCATTGATTATCTTATCAAGATTTACTTCAGGTGCATGACCTGCAGTAACATTTTCTTTTACCTTTAACAAATCAGCTCTGCCAACTAATTCATCTACTGTTCTAACACCAAGTTTTGCCATGTATTCTCGCAGTTCCTGAGCTATAAATTTCATAAAGTTAACAACATATTCAGGTTTTCCTTTGAATCTCTTTCTAAGTTCAGGATTCTGTGTTGCCACACCAACAGGACATGTATCAAGGTTGCATACTCTCATCATTACGCATCCCATTGTTACTAATGGAGCTGTCGCAAATCCATATTCCTCTGCACCAAGCATTGCAGCAATTGCTACATCACGTCCACTCATCAACTTACCATCTGTTTCAACAATAACTTTATTTCTAAGACCATTTGCAATCAAAGTCTGATGTGCTTCTGCTAATCCAAGTTCCCAAGGAAGACCTGCATTATAAATTGAGTTTCCCGGAGCTGCACCTGTACCACCATCAAATCCTGAAATAAGAATTACCTGTGCGCCTGCTTTTGCAACACCTGCTGCTACAGTACCAACACCTGCTTCTGAAACTAATTTAACTGAAATTCTTGAATCTCTGTTTGCATTTTTCAAATCATAAATCAACTGTGCCAAATCCTCAATTGAATAAATATCATGATGAGGTGGTGGTGAAATTAAGCTTACACCCGGTGTTGAATATCTTGTTTTTGCAATCCAAGGATAAACTTTCTTTCCAGGCAAATGTCCACCTTCACCAGGTTTAGCACCCTGTGCCATTTTAATCTGAATTTCTTCTGCACTTACAAGATATCTTGATGTAACACCAAAACGTCCTGAAGCGACCTGCTTAATCTTTGAACATTTGTTAAGTCCGTCTTTTCCAACAACTAAACGTTCAGGAGCTTCTCCACCTTCACCTGAATTTGATTTTCCACCAATCATATTCATTGCAATTGCCATTGTTTCATGTGCTTCCTGAGAAATTGAACCATATGACATTGCTCCTGTCTTAAATCTCTTAACAATTGAATCAACACTTTCTACTTCATCAATTGAGATTCCACCATTTTCAGGATATTTAAAGTCAATTAATCCTCTTAAATGTACCGGACTCATTTCCTCGTCAATCATATGCGTATACTGTTTAAATAAATCATAGTTTCCTGTCCATGTTGCCATTTGAAGAGTATGAATTGTCTGTGGATTATATTTATGTTCTTCTTTTCCACTTCTTAATTTATGAGAGCCTGAACTTTCAAGAGTAAGGTCGACATCAAGTCCTAATGGATCAAATGCTTTTGAATGAAGTTCTTCAACATTTTCTTCAATATCACGCATTGTGATACCTTCTACTCTGCTTACAGTTCCTGTAAAATATTTATCAATTACTTCACTACTAATTCCGATTGCTTCAAAAATCTGTGATCCCTGATATGACTGAATTGTTGAAATACCCATCTTAGATGCTATCTTAACTATTCCATGAAGTATCGCATCGTTATAATCATCAATTGCTGCGTATGGGTCTTTATCAATCATATTTTCATCAACCATCTGTTTGATTGTATCATGTGCCAAATAAGGATTGATTGCACTTGCACCATAACCAAGTAATGTTGCAAAATGATGTACGTCTCTTGGTTCACCACTTTCAAGAATAAGTGAAAGTGTTGTTCTTTTCTTTGTTTTTACAAGATGCTGATGTACTGCTGATACAGCTAAAAGTGCCGGTATCTGTACATGATATTCATCTACACCTCTGTCTGAAAGTATTATGATATTTGCTCCATCCTTATGCGCTTTATCTACATCTACGAATACCTGTTCAATAGCTTTCTCTAATGCAATTCCTTTGTAATATACGATTGGAACCTTTGCAGCCTTAAATCCATCTACATTCATATTTTCAATCTTAAGTAAATCTGTACTTGTAAGAATTGGATTATGAATTTTTAATACCTTACAGTTTTCAGGTTTTTCTTCTAAGATATTTCCGTCTTTACCTATATAAACAGAAGTTGATGTAACTATTTCTTCTCTGATTGCATCAATAGGTGGATTTGTTACCTGAGCAAATAACTGCTTAAAGTAATTGTATAATGGATTCTTTGCTTCACTAAGTACTGCTATTGGTGTATCTTTACCCATTGCACTAATTCCTTCTGCTCCGTTATTTGCCATTGGAATTATCTTCTTTAAATCTTCATAAGTGTATCCAAAGTTTTTCTGTAATCTCTGTCTTTCTTCCTTTGTATATGATTCAACTTTTTTATTTGGAATCTTTATATCTTTCAAATATACAAGATTGTTATTTAACCATTCACCATATGGTTTTCTTGTTGCATATTCTTCTTTTAATTCATCATCATCAATTAATTTTCCATTTACAGTATCTACAAGAAGCATACGTCCCGGACGAAGTCTATCTTTTACTACTATTTTTGCAGGGTCAATTTCAAGAACACCTACTTCTGATGAAAGAATCAACTGGTCATCATCTGTAATATAATATCTTGATGGTCTTAGTCCGTTTCTATCAAGGATTGCTCCCATGTAATCTCCATCTGAGAAAAGGATAGATGCCGGTCCATCCCATGGTTCCATCATTGTTGCATAATACTGATAGAAGTCTTTTTTGCTCTGTGAAATTGTGTTGTTATTTTCCCATGGTTCAGGAATACACATCATTACTGCAAGAGGCAAATCTACTCCATTCATTACTAAGAATTCTAATGTATTATCAAGCATTGCTGAGTCAGAACCATTTGTATCTACTACAGGCATAACTTTCTGAATAGAATTTTTCATATATTCACTATCCATTGATTCTTCTCTTGCAAGCATGTTATCTGCATTTCCACGAATTGTATTTATTTCTCCATTATGAACAATAAATCTATTTGGATGAGCTCTCTTCCAACTTGGATTTGTGTTAGTTGAGAATCTTGAATGAACCATTGCTATAGCTGATTCAAAATCTTTACTCTGTAAATCATCAAAAAACATTCTAAGTTCTCCAACTAAGAACATACCTTTGTATACTATTGTTCTACTTGACATTGAAACTGTATATGTTCCAACACTGCTGTGTGAAAATACTCTTCTTACAATGTATAATTTTCTATCAAAAGGTAATCCTTTTTCTACATCTTCAGGTTTCTTTATGAAGCACTGCATAATGTATGGCATGCATTCAACTGCCTTAGTTCCTAAAATTTCAGGATGTGTTGGTACTTCTCTCCATCCTAAGAATTCAAGTCCTTCTTTCTCAACTATTATTTCAAGCATTTTCATTTCACGCTTACGGACAAGTTCGTCCTGAGACATAAAGAACATTCCAACTCCGTATTCTCTTTCATTTCCAATGTCAAATCCTAAATTCTTTGTAGCTTTCTTAAAGAACTTATGTGAAATCTGTAACAAAATACCAACTCCGTCACCAGTCTTTCCTTCTGCGTCCTTACCTGCTCTATGCTCAAGATTTTCTACTATCTTTAAAGCACTTTCTACTGTTTCATGAGATTTGATACCTTTAATGTTTACAACTGCACCAATACCACAGTTATCATGTTCAAATCTTTCATCGTATAAGCCATCTTTTTTTGCTTTCTCAAATAATTCGTTTTGATTCATCGTATCCCTCCTGATAGTTAGAATATAAAAAAGGTACAAAGGACTGCCTCAGTTGCATAGCAACACTGAAGTACGCCTTTGTACCTTTATGCTTACTTTTTTATTTACTTAATTTTATAAACTATTTTTATGACAAAATCAAGTAAAATTAAGTAAAAAATACATATTTTTTTATTTTTTTTACTTTCTCTATTTTAAGTATGTGCCTTAACTTAGTTTGTCTTAACTAATTTAACCATTTGGTTTACTTTAGAAAGCCTTTTATAAAAAAATTCTTCCATGCAAAAATGCTTTTCTTTATGCACGGAAGAATTTTTATTTATTAACTATTAAGGAAATCCTTAATCTTCTTACTTCTAACAGGATTTCTTAACTTTCTTAATGCCTTAGCTTCAATCTGTCTGATACGCTCTCTTGTAACATTGAATTCCTTTCCAACTTCTTCAAGAGTTCTTGGATGTCCGTCTCTTAAGCCAAATCTTAAGATAATAACTTCCTTTTCACGTTCTTTCAAATCTTCAAGTAATACATCAATGTGTTCTCTAAGCATAACTGATTCAATGTTAGCTTCCGGAGTAACTGTATTGTTGTCTGCAACAAAATCTCCTAAGTTAGAATCATCTTCTTCACCGATAGGTGTTTCTAATGATGCAGGCTCTCTTGCTATCTGCATTATCTCTAAAACTTTTTCTTCTGTTATATCTAATGCATTGGCTAATTCCTGAGTTGATGGCTCGTAACCTAACTCTAAAGTTAATTTACGCTGCATCTTTGACATTCTGTTAATTGTCTCAACCATATGAACAGGTACACGGATTGTTCTTGCGTGGTCTGCAAGTGCTCTTGTTACAGACTGTCTAATCCACCATGTAGCATATGTACTCAGCTTATATCCTTTTTCGTAATCAAATTTTTCAACACCTTTTATGAGTCCTAAATTGCCCTCCTGTACTAAATCAAGGAAACTCATACCTCTTCCTGTGTATCTCTTAGCAATACTAACAACAAGACGTAAATTAGCTTCTATTAATTTGTCTTTAGCAACAGGATCGCCTTCTGATTTACGTTTGGCAAGTTCAAGTTCTTCTTCTGCAGTTAACAATGGAACTGTACCTATTTCTTTTAAGTACATTCTAACAGGGTCTTCTGTTCCGACACCTTCAAGTAAACCAACATTATCTAATTCAACAATTTCTTCTTCATCTTCAAAATCGTCATCTGTAGGTTCTAAATCAATAGGGCCTTCTGCTGCAAGTGTCAAATCTGCTTCTGTTGGTTCTGCATCAGATGCAGTTTCTTCTGCATTATCCACCTCTTCATTATCAGTATCATCTACCGCTTCCACATCAGTTTTCACACTTGTCTTCTTTGTTAATTTCTTTGTTTCTGACTTTCCGTCTGAATCACCTGTTTTAATTGTCAATCCATTTTCAATTATATACTCGGCAATAGCATCTTTACGTTCGCCTGTAAGTGGCATCCCCTGAAACATGTTATCAACATCAGCAGTTGTAACCACTCCACCATTCTTCTTGCCAAGTTCTACTAATTCTGTCAGTTTTTCTGTAAAGTCTTTCTTCTTCACTACAGCAATCCCTTTCTTTGAATTTGAATAACTCCGACTAATCATGAACTCATAAATATATAAAAACTCTCTTCGTCGAGATAGACCTATCCACATTAAGTGTTGGTTATTCAACTTACAATTATACGCATATGTTTAAAATCCGTCAACATTATTTTTAAATATTTTGTAAAAAAATACGCAAATTTGTATCAATGAGTAGATATTGCATAATTACTGTCTACTTATTATGAATATTTGGTAGGATTATTGGACTGCGTAGCACGAAACAATCCGTAAACATCAAAGTTGGTGCTTTTGATTCCAACATATTTTATTCTGAAATAATTTCTCCTCCGCAAAGCACATATCCATCCTGATATACAACTAAAGATTGTCCCGGGGTCACTGCTCTTTGAGGTTTGTCAAATTCACAATACAATTTTTCATCTTCCATCCACACAGTACAGTCTGCCCCTTCATGGTTATATCTTATTTTCGCAAATGCTCTTTGTTTTCCACTAATACTTTCCTTTGCCATCATATTAACATTGTGCGCAACTACTATCTTTTTAAACAGGGATTCATTGTCGCATACCACAATCTGATTCTTATTGGCATTGATTTCACAAACATACATATTTTTATTTTGCAATTTCAAACCTTTTCGCTGTCCGACTGTATAAAAAATAATTCCTTTATGTTTTCCAACAACTTCTCCATCCATTGTCACAATATCTCCCGGTATTGCCCTTTTTCCTGTTTCTTTGTATATAAAATTTGCATATTTTCCATCAGGAATAAAGCACATATCCTGACTGTCTTTTTTATGTGCAACAGGAATTCCTACTCTTTCAGCAATCTTTCGCACTTCATCTTTTTCATAAATGCCAAGAGGCATAATTGTATGTTCTAACTGTTCCTGAGTCAGTAAATGTAATGCATATGTCTGGTCTTTTTTTGCCGTTTTTGAATTTTTAATTGCGTACCTTCCATTTTCTAATTTTTCTATCTTTGCATAATGACCTGTTGCAATATAATCCGCTCCTAAATTTCCTGCCTTTTCCCTTAAAGCCTGCCATTTTACATATCTGTTGCATACCACACAAGGATTAGGTGTCTTTCCGTCATTATAAGTTTTAACAAAATATTCTATAACATTCTTATGAAATTCTTCATTAAAATTAAGCACATAATGAGGAATACCCAAATACGCCGCCACTTTCCTTGCGTCTTCCACTTCTGCTATTCCTGTTTCTCCACTTTCAGGAATATCTTTCTGCCACACCTGCATTGTAACGCCAATTACATTGTAACCCTGTTTCTTTAATAAATATGCCGTAACCGATGAGTCAACTCCCCCTGATAACCCTACTACAACTGTTTTATTTTTCATTTTTGACCTCTTAAATATTTCTTATTTTTATAGACATCATGTTGTCTTTTTTCTTATCCTCTATTATAATATTTTTGTAAATAACTTCAAGTAAAGGAAAGGCCATTATACCATATGTAATGACTAATATTATACATGAATATTAAAATAGATAAACGTAGTCAGCGCACAAGGGAAGCTTTGAAGAAAACGCTTGCGCAAATGATGATAAAACAGAATATTAATGATATTACAATTAAAAATCTTGTTGTTCTTGCAAATATAAACCGTTCAACTTTTTATCTGCATTATACGGATATATTTGACCTATTACAAGAAATGGAAAACGACATTATTTCCCAGATTCAGAAGGTACTTGATTCCTATCCTTCATTATCGAGAGCTCAAAGTTACAGTTTTGTAACTGACCTGATTTCTGTTTTTGAAGCAAACAGAGATTCATTAAAAGCTTTAATGGGATATCACGGCGATGCATTTTTTATACAACGTATGGAAGACGTAATCGAAAGTAAGGTAAGAAAACAGATTAATCTTATATATTGTTTTAACAAATCAATTGCCCCTGAATATGTTTATTCGTTTTTAAGAAGCGGTTGTATTGGAATGCTTAAAACATGGATTTTTTCTGATTGCGTTACACCACCTGAAGAAATGGCTGTATTTGTATACAACACAGTCCATGATATTATCACAAGACTCATAGAAGATTCTTCTAAGTAATATATGAAAAATTTTTGATAAACATAAAAAATGAACACAAATTCGTTATCACTAAACGTAACTTATTTGTGTTCATCTTTTTTATCTTTTTATCGCAATCAGTTCTTCATCATCTTCTCTGTTGGTATCAGAAAATTCACTTATAAAACCATAAATATAATTTTCTGAAATACACTGAGGCCTAATTAATTTTCCCTTCAAATCATAATTTATTTTTCACCCCGTATATCCCCACAATTAACTAAAATAATTTAATTTACATCATCAGCCGGTACAATTGGTGACCATCCATCATCCTGTCCCGGATATTCTTCTGAGTCGCCACTTACCTGTTCATCTGCTGTATTTTCGTTATTACCTTCGTTATCAGCTGCATTGCCATCTTCTATCATGTCTACTGAATCCCAATAATTCGTTTCGCCTTCAGCTGATTCATTATCCATTGAATTGTTGTCATCTGCCTCATCTGTCTGATAATTAGTTGTTGTCACTTCCATCTTATTCTCAGCATCTTTTCCGGTGCCTGAAGGATGTAACACAACAATCAAAACTACTGCTAAAATAACTGCCACAATTCCTACTATAATTATACTTTTTTTCTTTGACATAAATACCACCCCTTAGTACAGATAGTTTAATTTAAACATCATCCATACCATATGTCAATATTATTATTCATTTTCAATTTTATCTACATACTGAGACTTGTAATATAAGTAAAGTCCCTTATATTCCTCACTATGTTTGTCCATCATATGTCCATGCATATCATCTAAATGCAATTCTTTATTTACCCTCTTAGTAATATGCAAAGCTATATTTTCACAGTGGCTGGCAATTCTCTCAAAATTAGTAAGTAAATCTAATAAAGTAATACCTGCTTCTATGCTACATTGTCCGTTTTCCAATCTTGAAATATGATTGTCTTTTATCATATTTTTTAATCTTGAAATTATCTTAACCATTGGCTCTACTCTGATAACTGATATTTCATCATCTTCTTTAAATGCCTGGAATGTTGTATTAATAATAGATTCTATTGCATCTACTAAGACCTCAACTTCTTTTAACCCCTTATCAGAAAAATGAGCTTTTCTTTCATTCATTTCTTCCATAAGGAATGAAATATTTATACAGTGATCACCTATTCTTTCCAAATCTCCAACTGAATTTAATAATTCAGATACGACTCTTTTTCCATCTCCAGGAAGCTGTTTTGCATCTATCTTTAAAATGTATGAACTTAAAACGCTTTCACATTTATCAATAAAGTCTTCATTTTTTCTTGCTTCATCTAATAACTTAATATCAAAATGTTTAATGAGCTCGCATGCAATCTTATAGTTATTTGATATTGCATCCGTCATTGCCCACATAACTTCTTTACTCTGCTTTAAAGCTACTGTAGGTGTTTTTAATAACATTGGATCAAGTGTTCCAAGTTCTTTATCCATAAGAGACTCTTCTTCATTTCCAACAATCTTTCCTGTCAAATCACCTACTTTATCTGCAAATGGAAGTAAAACTAAACTTGTAACAAGGTTAAATCCTACATGGATAATAGCAATCTTACTTCTGTTTACAGTTTCTCCAAATATTGCTAAACCAAATGCTTCTTTACATACACAGAATATAACCATAAATGAAAATGCACCTATAATATTAAACAATAAATAGCTAAGAGAAACTCTTTTTGCTTTTTTATTTGCACCGATTCCACCTAAAATAATAGCAACACATTTACCAATGTTCTGACCGATAATAATAGGAATTGCAGTTCCATATGTTACTACTCCTGTAGCGGAAAGTGCCTGTAAAATACCTACTGAAGCAGATGAGCTCTGAATAATTGCCGTAAGTACCATACCTATTAAAAATGCAAGTAATGGATTACTTATTGTTCCAAACATATGCTCAATAGCTGCCGTAATCTGTGCATTACCGCTAAACACAGATTCCATTGTTGTCATACCTGTAAAAAGTATGCCAAGACCAACTAAAATTCCCGCTGTATCTTTTAATTTCTTTTTCTTAGAGAAAAGAATAATAAAAGCACCTACAACCAATAACACGCATGCTAAATATTTAGGCTTAACTAATTTTAAAATTAAAAGATTATCACCAACATCTCCTAAACTTAAAATAATAGCTGTCGCTGTACTACCAACATTGGCACCAAATACTACCGGGATAGCCTGTCCTAATTTCATAATTCCGGCATTTACAAATCCGATAAGCATAAGTGTAGTTGCCGCTGAACTTTGAATAATGGCAGTTACACCTGTTCCAAGGCCCCAACCTTTAAGCTGTCCTGTTCTTTTGCTCTTTCCTGTTGTCAGCTTTTCCAAAATCTTTTCAAGACTTCCACCTGCTAACTTTTCAAGAGATGAACCCATAAGACTCATTCCATACAAAAACAGTCCTACGCCACCAAGTAACTCTAATACTAAAAGTACATAGTCCATAATTACTTTCTCCTTGCACACTATGTATTGCCCCCTCCCTTTGGTCGGTGGCTAATCGTCGGAAACACATATATATAATGAACTTTGTCCATTTTGTTTCCTATGGAAAATAGATATTTTACTTCATTTTTTCTTATTTTTTCCTTGATTTTTACATATAATTTACATATCCATAGTCCATAATAGCGAATACACATACTTTTTTCAATAAAAATTTTAATGTTATTTAAAGTTGTGAAATTATCTTTGCTATAGCATTCTCAGTATTTGCAACTGTAATTCTGTCAGCCTTTTCTTTCAATTCTTTTACTGCATTACCTACTGCATATCCAATATCAGAACATTCAATCATATTTATATCATTTTCATTATCTCCAATTCCGATTGTAGTATGAATAGTATTTCCATTTTCTTTTCCTAAATGTTCTTTCAAATATTTTATTGCAATTCCTTTTCCACTGTCTATCGACTGCATTTCTATTCCTTCAGGCCAGCTTAAATCAAATCTGAATTTGTCCCCAAATCTTATTTTTAACTGCTCCTGCAATTTTTTTGTTACATCAGCAGGTTGAATAAACAGATTTTTATATAAATAATCCGGAAGCTTTGTTATATATTCTTCCAAACTATTTTCATCATACTTATGTTCTGCCGGCTTATAACCTACACTTTCATATATGTTTCCACTTGTCCATATTTCCCATATTTGTGGCCATTCTTCATTTACATATCTTAAAACTTTAGCAAAACGCTCTTTCTCCATTTTCCATGAATTTAACATTTTCTCTGCGTTAATATCATAGAGTACCGCACCATTTAAGGATACTATTGGTGCATTAACCTTAAATTTATCTTTAAAATTATTTGCAAAATGAGGAAATCTGCCTGTAGCTAATGTAAATAATCCACCCTCTTCTTCAAAATATTTAATAGCCTCTGCATTTGCATCTGATACTTTTCCTTCATTGTCTGTCAATGTTCCATCGCAATCCGTGCAAATAAGATATCCCTTAAATTTATTCATATGTTTCTCTCCATAATTAAATTTTATTAACATTTTTGTAAGTTTTGTTTACACTATGATGTTAACATATAACTATATTTATTTACACTATTTTGTTGTATACTCTATTATGAATTTAAATATTTAGGAGAATTAATTGATATGAATATTACAAATACAGATATTATTTTGGCATCTAAATCGCCAAGACGTATGGAACTAATGAAGCAGGCAGGGTATGACTTTAAAATTGTTACTTCTGACACTCCTGAAATCACAACTAAAACTGCTCCTTTTGACGTTTCCATGGAACTTTCATCTATCAAAGCTTTTGGCATTGCAAATTCCCTTTCTTTATTGGGGAACGACACTTTAATTATTGGAGCTGATACTGTCGTCTTTTGCGATGATGAAATCATGGGAAAACCATCTGATTATGATGATGCATTTCGTATGTTAAAGAAATTACAGAATAAAACGCATCAGGTTTATACAGGCGTAACCTTACTTCATTACACATCCGGAAATTCATCTCCGAAAGTTAAATCTTTTTATGAAAAAACAGATGTACATGTATGCCCTATGACTGACGATGAAATAAACAGTTATATTAATACAAAAGATTCTTTTGATAAAGCCGGAGCATATGGAATTCAGGGACCATTTGCAATTCATATTGAGAAAATAAATGGCGATTACAACAACGTAGTAGGTCTTCCTATTTCGCGCTTATATCATGAAATCAATAATTTTTCAGACTTGTGTTAACTTGTTCAACTGATATGTACCCAGAATTCCGGACATTTTTGTCCGGTAAAGAAGGTACATACAGTTTGTGAAGAGTTCTTATTATACTTATTATAAAACCTGATTTATTGAAAAGTCTTCATTAACCAATACAAATCCCGGTTTTTTGCCTATTTCTATAGTTCCAAATTCATCAAGAACTCCTATTGCCTTTGCCGGATTATAAGTTGCTGCTTTAATCGCATCTGCTATAGGGATTCCAAATTCTATGGCCTTAACCATACAGTCGTAAACATTTGTTACGCTTCCTGCCAATTCTCCTGTAACAAGTCTTGCCTCATTTCCTTTCTTTATAACAACCTGACCACCTAACTCCGATTCACCATCAGGCATTCCACAGGCTCTCATGCTATCACTTATAAGTATCACTCTGTCACTTCCAAACATTGAAAATGTTGCTCTTACAACTGAAGGATGAATATGTACGCCATCGCAAATCAATTCTGCTGTAACATTTTTGGCATCCCTTGCTGCACCTACAACGCCCGGATTTCTATGATTTAATCCTGTCATTGCATTATATAAATGTGTTGCATGTTTTGCTCCGCTTTCATATGCCAATGTTGCTTCATCATAATTTGCCATTGTATGTCCTACTGAGAATCTGACTTTATCGTGTAATTTTGAAATACACTCTATAGCGCCTTCTCTTTCAGGTGCTATTGTTACAAGCTTTACCATATTACCTGATTCGTCAATAAGTTCTTGTAACATCTCTGCGTCCGGTTTCTGAACATATTCAGGATTCTGAGCTCCTACCCTGTCCGGAGATATAAATGGGCCTTCAAGATTTATCCCTACGAGCTTTGCCTTTAATTTTTCTGAAGTATTTACCTGTTCATTATTTTTTTCCAAAGACTTAGTATTCATTTTAATATCCTTATATTCTTTTGCATTTTTGCAAATTTCCATAAGACGTTGTTTTGGCAATGTCATTGTTGCCGGACAAATGGCAGCTATTCCATGCTCTTTTTCATATTCTGCCATTTTTTCTACAGCTTCAAGTGTTGCATCACAAAAATCACTGCCAACACATCCGTGAAAATGGATGTCTACAAGCCCCGGAATTACCATTAAGCCATTAGCATCGATAATTCTAGTGTAATTATTATCTGATTTATTGTTATTTGCATCTGTACTACCGCTAATATCACTTGTATTATTTGTACTGTCACCATTATTTCCAAAATATATAATATCCTTAATTTCACCTTTATCTAATATTATATCTGCCTTTTCAAATGTAAAATTCTTTGTAAAAACCTTACCATTCTTTATAATTTCCATAAAACCCTCACTTTTGCTTTTCTATAAAATTAATCCTTTATTAACACAAAGCAATTACCAAAATACGAAATTTAACCGAGAGTTTAAATAAAGTTATTTTAGTAATTGCTTTTACTTGTTTTAGTATTCTACTTATTTACACATAATTACTGTTACATCGTTATGTAACTGTAATACTGATGCCGGTACTTTTGGAGTTACCGGTCCAAAGAAGGCTTTTTTAGCTATCTCTGCCTTACCTTCACCACTTACTACAACAACAATCTTTTTAGCCTGCATTATAGCTTTAATTCCCATTGTATAAGCTTCCTTAGGTACTTCATCGATAGTATCAAAGAATCTTGAATTTGCCTTAACAGTACTTTCTGTCAATTTAACGCAATGAGTTTCTTTTTCAAATGCTTCACCTGGTTCGTTAAATCCGATATGTCCATTATTTCCAAGACCCAAAAGTTGTAAATCAACCCCTCCTGATTCTCTTATTATTCTATTATAATCTGAGCATGCTTTATCAGAATCCATTTCCAAACCATCAGGCACATATGTATTCTTTTTATCAATATTGATACGATCAAACAAATGCTTGTTCATAAAATATCTATAACTCTGTTCATTATCAGGAGCAATTCCTTTATATTCATCTAAATTAATTGTAGTAACATTAGAAAAGTCTAAATCACCTTTCTCGTACCAGCGAATCAACTGTTCGTAAGTTCCTATTGGTGTAGAACCCGTTGCCAACCCAATGACACTATTTGGCTTAATTATTATCTGAGCTGAAATAATATTTGCTGCAGTTCTGCTCATATGATAATAATCCTGTGTTTCTATAACACGCATTTATTTTCCTTTCCCTCCATAATTTCTGTAATCCGATGGAGATTTTCCTACATAACTTTTGAATATACGGCAAAAGTGTGTTACATCCTGAAAACCTACGCGTTCAGATACATCCTGAATCTTATAATTTTTATTCTCTAACAAATCTTTCGCCTTATCTATTCTTATTGTGTTAACTATTTCAAAAAATCCTCTTCCTGTGTACTGATTAAGTAACTTACTTAAATGCCAGCTACTTATAAAACATTGTTCAGCCACATCTAAAAGACTTAATTTCAATTTGTAATGTTCATATATAAATTTCAATGCGTTTTTAAGTATAAAATTGTTAGCATCAGTACATTTTAATCTATCCTTTTCAGGAGTATCACATTCAGGATGATTTTTTATAAATGTTTCATATATATAATTCTCTTCTTCATCTGAACGGCTCCATATAGAATCAATTTCTGCATTGCTGCTATCATTTCCCTTCTGCTTAAGATTGTTAGTCATTGCACTTATTGCTTCTTCTAACTCATCTATCTTTGACGGTTTTAATAAAAATCTTGTCACTCCAAGCTTTATAGCCTGCTGTGCATATTCAAAATTTCTAAATCCTGTCAATAAACACACTTCAATATCGGGATACTCAGACTTAATTGCTGCAACCATTGCAAGTCCGTCCATATTATTCATTGATATATCTGAAATTAAAATGTCAGGTTTTATTTTTCTCATAAGTTCTAAACCTGCTAATCCATTGCTGGCTGTACCAGCAATTTCACAATTCCAATTTGCCCATTCAATTCCTAATTTAAGCCCCTCTACTATAATCGGCTCGTCATCCACGATAATTACTTTATACATAAAACTCTCTCCTTATTATCCCTTAACAGCACCTACTGTCATACCTTTAATAATGTATTTCTGTAATGCCATATATACTACTAAAATAGGTATTACAATCAAAGTTACTGATGTGAACAGCATACCATAATTTACACCTTCTTTTGAAGCAATATTATTAAGAAGAATTGTAATTGCCCAGTTATCTTTTGTTCTAAGGAAGAACATCTGAGTAAACAAATCATTGTAGCTCCAAAGGAAACTAAAAATTCCAACTGTTACAAATGATGGCTTTGATAGCGGCATGATTATTCTAAAATAAATCTGGAATATATTACAGCCTTCCATATACGCTGCCTCTTCCAGTTCCACCGGAAGCCCTCTCATGTAACTTCTGAGTACTATTATAGCAAATGACATATTTCCTGCAATCTGCGGAAGTATAACTGATAACAAATTTAATGAAACATGTGGTGTGTTTACAATTCCCCAACCTGTCATCATTCTTAATACAGGAATGATGGTGGAGTAGATAGGGAACATCATTCCTGCATAAAGTAAGGCATCCAAAATTCCCTTGCCCGGGAACTTATACCTCGTTAATATATAAGCTGCCATTCCGGAGAATAGAATAACAACTACTGCAACAGTACCAGATATAATAAAACTGTTCCTGTATGCATTCAAAATGTCATAGTTGGCAAATACTGCTTTATAATTATCTAATGAGAACAGTTTACCAACAGGCAATGCAAATGAATTATTGTATATTGCCTTTTTATTTTTAAACGAATTCATGATGGACCATAGCAGAGGGAAAATTGTCGTAAGAGCCCAAACAATAAGAATTGTATATACAAATACCAAAGATATTTTAAAATTTTTCTTCTTCATGTCTTTTCTCCCTTCTATACATCATAATCGTCATTTGTCTTAAATATTTGATTTACTACAACTGACAATACTACACCTATTATTACAATAACAACTGCTATTGCCGAACTGTAGTCAACATCTACATATACTTTTGAGTACATGTATGTTCCTGTTAACCATGTATTTGACATACCATTTACAAACATTGTCCATGGTAAATCGAATACTTTTAAAGCTCCTGTTACTGCTAATACTACGCATGTACAAATACTATTTCTTAATAATGGAAGCGTTACATATCTAACCTGCTGAAGCTTTGAAGCTCCATCAATTTCTGCTGCTTCATATAAATCTTCCGGTATTCCGCTTAATCCCGTAAGTAAAATTATGAAATAAAATCCAACATATTGCCATATAACCGGAACAAGCATTGTAAACATCGGATGTGTTGCCTTCCAGTCAATCAATTCATTTTTACCTGCATCCAAAACACCAATAAGCTGTAGAAGCTGATTTATCATTCCTTTATCATAAAGGAAAACTAAGTTAAACAATAAGCCAAGGGCTGTTGCTGAAATAACAATTGGGAAAAAATATACTACTCTGAAAAATCCTGCACCTTTCTTTATATTGCTTACTAACAATGAAAGAACAATAGCCAGTCCTACTTCTCCAACAATTGTTGCTATAATCATAATTCCTGTATTTTTCAAGGCTATTAACATTTTCGGATCCTTGAAAATTTCAAGATAATTTTTGTAAAACGGAGCATTCCATTTGTCAGCTGCCGTCCCCATATACTTTATATGTTGAAAACTGTTAATTATGTTTTGTATGAATGGGTAGTAAAGAAATATCAACATAAAAACAAATGCCGGTATTAAGAAAAATGCAATATATTTTTTGTTTTGGTATATTTTTGCACCCATATTATATCTCCTTATTTTTTTAAAGCCGGAAGGTTTTTGTTCCTTCCGGCTCTAATTTCTACTTGATTATTTTAATAATTTATTCACCAGAATTAATTGTTAATGCTTCATCTACAGCTGCTGCAACTTTTGTGTTACCCTGAACAATATCTGCCATACCTGCAAAAATAGGATCTTTTGCTGCTGTTGATAAACTATCCTGTACAGCTGGAGAAATTCCAGTTGCTCCTGCACATAATTCTACACCTGCATTTGCAAGACTTGACATTGAATCAGCGTCAACTGTTGCACCATTCTTTAATGCTGTTGCTGAGCTTCCTGCAAATTTTGATACCATTTCATCACTTGTCATGTATTCAATGAAATCTACAGCTGCTGCACGTTTTTCAGGATCATCCCAGCATTTCTTTGTAATATAGTAACCACTTGAAAGACCACCGATAAGGTCTGTTGACTTACGATTTCCTTTTCCAGGAACGTATGTAACTGTGTAATTATCAATATCATCTACTGCTTCTTCAATACCACCAACTTTCCATGAACCATCAATTAAGAAAGCTGCTTTATCAGATGTAAATAACTCAAATGTTTCACTATCTGATGCTGTTAATGTATTGTCTGGGAAATATCCTTTTTCATAAAGGTCTTTGATATCATTGATACCATTTACCCAAGCTTTACCATATTCATCATCTGCTGATTTAGGTAATGTACTATGTGTAGCTACATCCTGGAAGTTGAAAATTGTGTATTCAAACCAATAATGTGGAATTTCCTGTAATGAAGCTGCTATTGGTGTGTAACCTGCTTTCTTTATTGTTTCACACATTGTCATAAATTCATCCCAAGTTGTATCTGCTGTTGGAGCTTCAACTCCTGCTTCTTTAAGTACATCCTTGTTTACAAATAATCCTTCCCAGTATCCATTAACCGGTACTGAATAATTCTTTCCATCTACAGGTGATGCTCCAAGCATGTCATCTTTCATATTTGATGCATAATCAGGATATTCCTGTCTGATTTCATCAATTGAAACTACCTTACCCTGTTCAACGAACTGGTTTGAATCAACTCCGTTGAAGAAGAATAATACATCCGGTTCTGAACCTGTTTCAA
>ERZ773264.1313-NODE-1313-length-30017-cov-3.894733_pt1 | contig 30017 bp, 28 predicted proteins | sample MGYA00511910_ERZ773264 | MGnify/ENA primary metagenome ERZ773264 (study PRJEB29015, sample SAMEA2737739) | human gut metagenome | biome: human gut; feature: human-associated habitat; material: faeces | place: China | collected 2012 ...
GTTACGGATCGGGCTGGCCGGCTTCGGCTGAGCCGCAGGGGTCGGAGCAGCGGCAGGAGCAGGTCTCTGCTGCTGAGGAGCAGCCTGAGGCTGCGGAGTGCTACGAGGAAGCTGAGCGGTACCCGCCGGGGCCATCTGCGCCGGGGCCGGACGGCCGAAGCTCGCGCCGCCGCCGAAACGCCGCGCCGCATCTGCATTGGTGACCAGAGCCAGCGCCATGATTCCTGCTGCCACAAGGGGGAAAAACTTCTTCATATCCTTTCCTAATTAAGAAAAAATGAGCCCAAACCAGTGAGTTGCAACGTCAGGCTTTCCTGCCGATATGGAGAGCGCAGATGCCGAACGTCAGGTTTTCCCACGTGACCGTGGAGAATCCTGCCGTCTTCATGAGCTCAGCCACTTCGGCTTGGGCCGGAAAGCGCCGGATAGACTCGACCAGGTACTCATAGCTGTCGTGATCGCCAGCTATCTTAGATCCTAGCCAAGGCATAAATTTAAAAGAGTAAAAATCGTAAAAAGGTGCAAGCCAGCGGTCGCAGTGCGAGAATTCAAGCACCATCGCGCGTCCGCCGGGTTTGGTCACCCGGCACATTTCCCGTAACGCCCGGTCTTTGTGTGTCATATTGCGAAGACCGAAAGAGACTGTTACAACATCAAAAGTGTTGTCCGGGAAAGGGAGCTGCTCGCAGTCGCAGAGCGCCACGCGGCAGTTGACACCCTCCTGGCGGAAACGCTGTGCGCCGAGCCTGAGCATCTCGTGATTGATATCAGTCGCCCACACTTCCCCTTCCGGACCGGCATTCTGAGCAAACTTCAGCGCCAGGTCCCCGGTGCCGGAGGCGATATCAAGCACTTTCCATCCCTTCTGAACACCCGCTTTGGCAATCGTGTGATGCTTCCAGAGCCGATGCATGCCAAATGACAGCACGTCATTCATCAGATCGTACTTCGGCGCGACGGAATCAAAGACTTCGCGGACCTTCTCTTCCTTGTCGGTTTCTTTTACTTCGGCGAAGCCAAAGTCTGTCTGGTTCTTTCCCGTATTTTTTTGATCTGGCATTTTTTCAGTCATGCGGCCTGCAGAAATTTATTCTCATTGATGCGGAATTACGCTCGTAGAGTCTAACGAAATTCACGGATCCCTTTCAGCCAAGCTCCGGCAGGAGCAGATCCTTCAGGTACGAAGATTCCGGATACAGCCGTATCCCTGATGGAAGACATTGAAAAACAAGGGGAAAATTGAAGAGACGACTTCAGGTGACCTGGTGCCTCCGGAAGGAGTCGAACCTTCAATTCAGCCTTCGGAGGGCTGCGTGAAATCCGTTTCACTACGGAGGCACAGAGAAGTTAATTATAGGGATATTTGGAGAATTTTGCGAATTTCTTTTTTAATACCGCTGCGGATCAACCTCAAGCGTGAGGGCGCCTCCTGAGCAGGGACCGATCACCTGAACCCATGCTCTGAGGAACTGCAGCAGCTCCCGATGGGTCCTTCCTTCGATCAGAAGCTGGGCCCGGTTTCGGTTAGCCACTTTAACGATCGTCATCGGCACGGGATCATAAATCGCGACGCCGCCCCCGTCCGGCAGTTTCGACTGAATTTCAAGCCCGGCCTCCACCGCGTGACGGAGAAGCTCAAGCGCCTGGGGCAGCTCCTTCTGCTCAGAGGTAAGAAGCGCCTGATACACGAAAGGCGGCGCCCCGTCCCTCTTTCTGATCTTCAGCATCTGGTCCGCAAAGCCCTGATAATCCTGGTGCGCGAGGAAAGTGAAGATCTCATCATCCGGAAAGGCGGTTTCGACCAGCACTTCGCTCTTCAGGCCGGCACGGCCCGCGCGGCCTGACACCTGCATCATTGTCGCGAATGCTCTCTCCCGCGCTCTGACATCAGTCGAAATCAGCTGACTGTCAATATTCAGGATCACGACGAGGCTTACCTTTTTGAAGTCGTGCCCCTTCGCGATCATCTGAGTTCCGATCAGGATATCGACCTTCCCCTCATGCACATCCTGAAAGGCTTTGTCCGTGCTGCGCTTGGTCTTGAAATTATCGCGGTCAATTCTCAGACGCCGGGCGTCTGGCCAGAGTTTTCCGATTTCCTCTTCAATACGCTGGGTACCGATACCGACCGGGAGAATATCAGCCGCGCCGCACCCCGGGCAGCGCGCCGGAACCCGCTGCGTATAGCCGCAATGGTGGCAGACCAGGCTTCGCGTGTCTTTATGAAAGACCATAAAAGCGGAGCAGTGGGGGCACGCCGACTTCCAGCCGCAGGACGGACACATCAGCACCGGAGAGAATCCCCGGCGGTTGATATAGACAAGCACCTGCTCATGCTTCTGCAGCGTTGCCCCGATAGCTTCCTTCACCTCTTCGGAAAGCACCTCTCCTTTTTTCAGCGTCCTTGTATCGACAAGACGAAGTCGCGGCGGCTCCGCTTTGGAAACCGCCTTATGGGACAGCGTGAGAAGCCGGTAGCTTCCGCTTCTCGCGCGGGACCAGCTTTCAAGTGACGGCGTGGCAGACCCCAGAATGACCGGGATACCGAGACTCTGGGCGCGCTTCACCGAAAGATCCCTCGCAGAATACCGCGCGCCGTCCCCGCCTTTGTAGGAAAGGTCATGCTCCTCATCCACCACGATGAGCGCAAGCTGCCTGAAACTCGCGAGCGCGGCCATCCGGGTGCCGACCAGAATCCTCGCCCGGCCTTCATGGACTGCCAGCCAGGATCTCGCCCGCTGAGCGTCCGGAAGATCGGAATTCAGCACGACGACAGATTCATCCGCGAAATGGCTCCGGACACGCTCTTCGAGCTGCGGCGTCAGATTGATTTCCGGAACCAGCAGAAGCACCTGATTCTGAGGTGACTGCTCGAGCACCCGGCGCATGACCTGAAGGTAGATCTCAGTCTTCCCGGACCCCGTCACCCCGAACAGGAGCCAGGTCTGGAAGCCCTTTGCCGTCAGAATCGCTGCTATCGCGTCTTTCTGTACAGGATTCAGATCCAGTGCCGGAGCCGGGGCAGGATTTTTTTCCGGAGCCGGCAGTGTCCGGATTTTTTCAAGAGACGACTGATAACGGACGCCGGGCTTCTTTCTGAAGAAGGTGGGCAGCGCCGGTATAGCGACCTCACCCCACGTCCTGCAGTAATAGTGCGAGGCAAAGCGTGTGAGCGACAGCCATTCGGAGGAGAGAGGCGGAATCCCGAATCGAACTGCGGACACTGACCGCAGTCTTTTGTTCTCGATATCGGTCCAGGGCCGGAGCCCCGTCACAATTCCCGCCTTCTGCTGCCGTCCGACAGGAACCATGACGATATCGCCGACCGCAAGAAGCTGTTCCGCCGGGACCTTATAGTCCAGCTCCGGCAGACCCGGCACATCAACAATGACTCTTGCGAACTGCTCCGAAACGGTCATCGTTTTCAGATGTGATACTGACGGCTGTAGTGATGCACTTCGTCAACGAGTGCATGGACGAGTTCCACCGGTGTATTGAGATCAACACCGTGGCCCAGATTGAAGACATGACCGCCCTGGCCGACAGGACCATAGGCATCGAGCACGAGACGAGCCTCTTCGCGCACCGTCTTCTCATCAGAGAGAAGCACGGCCGGATCAAGATTGCCCTGAAGGGCGACCCGGTCCTTCACCTCTTCGCGGGCACGGGCAAGGTTCATCGTCCAGTCGAGTCCCACGGCGTCAGCGCCGCAGGAGGCGATATCCTTCAGCCACACTGAGCCGCCCTTCGTGAAGACCACGACCGGCACGCGGCGGCCTTCGTGTTCGCGCGTCAGATTCGCGATCACGTTGCGGATACTCGCGAGTGAATACTGCTGATAGAGCCCGTCCGCGAGGCAGCCGCCCCAGGTATCAAAAATCTGGATCGCCTGCGCGCCGGCTTCGATCTGGGCATTCAGATACTCAGTCACCGCCTTCTCATTCACTGAAATAACCTTCTGGAACAGATCCGGACGGCGATACATCATCGACTTCACGGTGAAGAAATTGCGGCTGCCGCGTCCTTCAATCATGTAGCAGGCAAGCGTGAAGGGGCTGCCGGAGAAACCGAAAAGCGGCACCCGTCCCTGCAGCGCGCTGCGGATGCTCGACACCGCGTCTGTCACATACTTCAGATCCGTTCCGACATCGGGGACGTGAAGCTTCACAACCGCTTCCTCACTCTGAACCGGAGATTCGAAAACCGGCCCCTCACCCGGAACAAATTTCAGTCCAAGCCCCATCGCATCGGGCACTGTCAGGATGTCGGAGAAGAGAATCGCGGCATCCAGATCAAAGCGATCCACCGGCTGCAGCGTCACTTCCGTGGCGTATTCGGGAGAATGGGCCAGATTCAGGAAGCTCCCCGCCTTCTCGCGCGTTGCCCGGTACTCCGGAAGGAACCGTCCTGCCTGACGCATCAGCCAGATCGGCGTATAGGGCACGGGTTCCTTCTGCAACGCCTTGAGAAGATTGTCATTAATAAGTTCTGTCATGGGGAGATCACCTGAAATTTCTATAACCGAATGGTCAAATGTGAAGATACTTTACCAGAAGGGCCAAACCGGATCCGGTAAAAAAAAACGGGGCTTTCGCCCCGTTCGCTCGCTGTTGATCAGCACTGATCAGCGCTTGCCAGACAACTTCTTGATCTCTGCCAGCTCGGCCGTAAGGGCCAGCATTTCGGCCTCGAGTCGAGCAATTTCCAGAGAACCAGTTGCATTCTGACGCTTTGCCTTGGCATCTTCGAGAGCTTTCTTGGCCTTCGCTTCATCCAGATCTTCACTGCGGACAGCAGTGTCGGCCAGAACGGTCACGGAGTTCGGCTGCACTTCAAGAATGCCGCCAGCCACGAAAATGCGCCTTACTTCATCCGATTCCGGAAGAGTTACTCTGACAAAGCCAGGCTTGATCTGAGTAATAAAAGGCACATGACCGGGAAGAACACCCAATTCGCCTTCAACACCGGGCAGAGCAACGAATTTTGCGTCACCGGAAAAAACCGTCTTTTCCGCATTGACGACATCTACTTTCAAAGTTTTCATTAAGTAGCCCCGCTGTTGGTTCAGGCTGGATCCATCGGATCCAGCCCGAGTTTGATTACTTCAGAGTCTTGGCCTTCTCGAAGGCTTCGTCGATCGTACCGACCATGTAGAACGCCTGTTCGGGCAGTTCATCACACTCGCCATCGACAATCATCTTGAAGCCGCGAATCGTTTCCTTCAGGGGCACGTACTTGCCGGGGTTGCCGGTAAACACTTCGGCCACGTGGAACGGCTGGGACATAAAGCGCTGGATCTTACGGGCGCGGGCAACCGTGAGCTTGTCATCGGGAGCCAGTTCGTCCATACCCAGAATGGCGATAATGTCGCGGAGTTCCTTGTAGCGCTGCAGGGTTTCCTGAACGCGACGGGTCGTCTGATAGTGCTCTTCGCCGATGATGTTGGGGTCAACCTGACGGGACGTGGAGTCCAGCGGATCGACGGCCGGATAAATACCGAGAGAGGCAATATCACGGGACAGCACGATCGTGGCGTCCAAGTGCTGGAAGGTCGTAGCCGGAGACGGGTCAGTCAAGTCGTCAGCAGGCACGTACACGGCCTGGACGGAAGTAATGGAGCCAGTCTTCGTGGAAGCAATACGTTCCTGAAGCTTGCCCATTTCTTCAGCCAGAGTCGGCTGGTAGCCCACGGCGGACGGCATACGGCCGAGCAGAGCGGACACTTCAGTACCGGCCAGCGTATAACGATAAATGTTATCGATGAACAGCAGAATGTCTTTGCCTTCGTCACGGAAGGACTCAGCCATCGTCAGACCGGTAAGAGCCACACGGAGACGGTTTCCCGGGGGTTCGTTCATCTGACCGAACACCATGGCCACCTTATCGAGCACCTTCGCGCCCTGCATTTCGTGGTAGAAGTCGTTGCCCTCACGGGTACGTTCGCCCACGCCTGCAAACACGGAGTAGCCGCCGTAAGCCTTAGCGATGTTGTTGATGAACTCCATCATGTTCACGGTCTTGCCCACACCGGCACCGCCGAACAGACCGACCTTGCCGCCCTTGGCAAACGGGCAGATAAGGTCAATAACCTTAATGCCGGTTTCCAGGAGCTCAACAGACGGGCTCAGTTCGTCGAACTTCGGGGCTTCGCGGTGAATCGGCATCTTGTGATCGGTCTTGATCTCGCCCATCTCATCGATCGGCTTGCCAAGAACGTTCATGATGCGGCCGAGGGTGCCTTCACCAACCGGAACGGAGATTTCCGCGCCAGTGGCGTGCACCTTCATGCCACGCTGCAGACCATCGGAAGAACCCATGGCGATGCAGCGAACGATTCCGTCACCAAGCTGCTGTTCAACTTCAAAAGTCAAACCCTGCTCGGCGAGCTTATTGTTCTCGTCCGGTTCAAGAACGAGAGCCTCGTAGACCTTCGGCATCTGATCGCGCGGGAACTGCACGTCCACCACAGCGCCGATGACCTGAACGATTTGTCCGATATTCATTATTGGATAATCCTCAGTTTCAAATCCTAGCGTTAAGACACAGCAGCCGCACCACCCACGATTTCAGTAATTTCCTTCGTGATGGCGGCCTGACGTGTCTTATTGAAGACAAGCTGCAGTTCGTTGGAGAGTTTCTTCGCGTTGTCCGTAGCGGCCTTCATAGCCACCATACGGGCACTCTGCTCAGAAGCCATGTTCTCTGCAACAGCCTGGTAAATAAGAGCTTCAACGTAACGATTCAGCAGCAGATCAAGGACTGCAGGAGCGCTAGGCTCATACTCGTAGTCCCAGGAGTACTGCTTGTCGGCAGTTTCGTCTTCAGAAGCATCAACTGCTTTCTTCGGAAGCGGAAGAAGCTGCTCGATAACGGGTTCCTGCTTCATCGCATTGATGAAACGGGAGTAGGCGAGGTAAACAGCAGACACCTCACCCTTTGCGAACGCATCAATCTGGACTCGAATGGCACCAATCAGACGGTCGAGGTTGGGCTGATCGCCCAGCGCAACCGCCTGACTCTGCACCGGCGTACCCAACCGCTGCAGAAAACCGAGGCCTTTATTACCAATAGCAGAAGCGAAAAGCTCATTCCCCTCGGCATCCCACTTTTTAATGGTAGCCAGTACATCACGGAGAATATTGGTATTCAAAGCACCCGCCAGGCCCTTATCCGTCGTGATCAGGATAAGACCGATTTTTTTGGCGTCATTGTGCGAAGCGAGGAACGGATGATGGTAGTCCGTATTGGAGGCTACAAGGTGCGAAATAATCGTACGAATTCTTGAGCCATACGGACGAGCCGCAAACATCCGGTCCTGCGCCTTGCGCATCTTCGAGGCCGCCACCATCTGCATCGCGTTCGTGATCTTGCGCGTATTGTTTACGCTCTTGATCTTCATGCGTATTTCTTTTGTGCTGGGCATTGGGTCCTCTAGGGTCGCTTACTACGCTTTAAAAAGCACCGTTCTTCTTGAACTCATTCACTGCAGCTTCGAGAGCGGCAGCGTCGTCCTTATCGAGGACCTTCTTGTCTTCGATACGGCCAACGAGATCGGCGTGATGTTCCTGCATGAAGTCGCGCATAGCACGCTCAACACGGAGGGCATCCTTGACAGCAACGTTGTCATAGAAGCCGATGTTCACGGAGAACAGAACCAGTGCTTCTTCCCAAACCTGAAGCGGGCGATACTGCGGCTGCTTCATCAGTTCAGTCACAACGCGACCGCGTTCGAGTTCTTTACGGGTGGTTTCATCAAGGTCAGAGGCGAACTGAGCGAAAGCCGCGAGTTCACGATACTGAGCGAGGGCCAGACGGACACCGCCGCCGAGCTTCTTGATGACCTTAGTCTGAGCAGCACCGCCGACTCGGGAAACGGAAATACCCGGGTTGATAGCGGGGCGAATACCGGCGTTGAACAGGTCGGTCTCAAGGAAGATCTGGCCGTCGGTAATAGAAATCACGTTCGTCGGAACGAAGGCGGTAACGTCGCCGGCCTGCGTTTCGATGATCGGGAGAGCGGTCATGGAACCGGTCTTGCCCTTCACTTCGCCCTTGGTGAAGCGTTCGACGTATTCGGCGTTCACACGAGCAGCGCGCTCGAGCAGACGGGAATGCAGATAGAACACATCGCCCGGGTAGGCTTCACGTCCCGGCGGACGGCGAAGCAGCAGGGATATCTGACGATAGGCCCAGGCCTGCTTGGTCAGATCGTCATAAACGATCAGGGAATCCTGGCCGCGATCGCGGAAGTACTCGCCCATCGTGGCGCCAGCGTACGGAGCGATATACTGCAGAGCAGCCGTATCGGAAGCCGTAGCGGCAACGACGATCGTGTAGTCCATGGCGCCATGCTCAGTCAGCTGACGGACGACGTTCGCGACCGTGGAAGCCTTCTGGCCAATAGCGACATAAACGCAGATCAGGTTCTTGCCCTTCTGGTTGATGATCGTGTCGAGAGCGACAGCCGTCTTACCGGTCTGACGGTCGCCGATGATCAGCTCACGCTGACCGCGGCCGATCGGCACCATGGCGTCGATGGACTTAAGACCGGTCTGAACCGGCTGATCAACCGACTGACGTTCAATAACGCCAGGGGCGATCTTTTCGACCACGTCGTAGGCCTTCGCATCGATCGGGCCCTTGCCGTCAATCGGCTGACCCAGGGCGTTGACCACACGGCCAATCAGCTCAGGGCCGACGGGAACCTGAAGAATACGACCCGTCGTACGGACGGTATCGCCTTCAGAAATATGGGTGTATTCACCGAGAATAACCGCGCCGACGGAGTCACGCTCCAGGTTCATTGCCAGGCCATAGGTATTGCCCGGGAACTCCAGCATTTCGCCCTGCATCACGTCGGAAAGACCATGAATACGGACAATGCCGTCGGTAACGGAAATCACGGTGCCTTGCGTACGAAGATCGGCCGAGACCCCAAGGTCTTCGATCCGCTTCTTCAGCAAATCACTGATTTCACTAGGATTGAGTTGCATTATTCAGCTCCGGAATTTATGCGGTAAGGGCCGTCTTCATCGCTTCGAGACGAGCACTGATCGAACCATCTAAGACCTGGTCTCCAACACGGATGCGGACGCCACCGATCAACTCAGGGTTGACGGTCACATCAGACACAAGCTTCTTGTTGGGGAAGCGATGGGCAAGAGCCTTAAGGAGGCTTTGCACCTCATCGTCGGTCATACCGAAAGCGGTTTCGATATGAACTTCGGCAATACCCTCCGCGTCGTTAATGAGCGTGCGGAAGTCATTAACGATCTCGGACCAAGCTTCAATTCGACCATTATCGAGAACGACGGTAAGGAGATTAGAAACTTCTTTCTGAATTTCCTCTCCTGCAAGAGCGCTCTTAATCAGATCAATCATCTGACTGGGAAGCAGGCGAGGATCTCCAAACAGCTGAGAAAACTCAGGAGTCTTGATGACGGTGGAGATATTCTCCAGAGTCTTCAGAACAGCCTTGCATTCCTCGATAGATGCGTGACGATCTTCAAGCGCCTGGAACAGCCCCTTTGCATAAGGCCGCGCTATTGTCGAAATCTCTGCCATGACTAAAGCTTCGCCTTCAGTTGATCAAGCATATCCTTATGGATATCTGCGTTAACTTCACGCTTCAAAATCTGCTCGGCACCGGCGATAGCCAGCTGAGCAACCTGATCCCTGAGAGCTTCTTTAGCACGCTGCATTTCCTGAGCCGCTTCGTCCTTCGCGGTCTGAACAATGCGATTGGCTTCAACTTCAGCCTGCTGCTTAGCCTGCTCAACGATAGACTGACCACGTTTCTCGCCATCAGCCACAATCGTCATAGCCTGAGCTCGGGCTTCAGTTTCGATAGCCTGCTGCTTCTGCGAGGCTTCGACCAGGGCACTCTGTCCCAGATCTGCAGCCCTCAGTCCCTCAGCGATCTTCTTTTGCCGATTTTCAATTGCCCTAATCAGCGGCGGCCAGATGTACTTCATGGTGATCCAAGCACCAAGAAGGAACACGACCAATTGAACGAAAAGTGAGGCGTTAATGTTCATTATTGAGTCCCGTAGAGTTGAATGATGAGGCGATATGCCACACCTATTCAACAAGTCAGCTAAAACGTAATTTGGTAACTACTTTTATTAGCCGACGAAGGGATTGGCGAAAGCGAACATCATGGCAATACCGACGCCAATCAGGTAAGCAGCATCGATCAGACCGGCGAGAATGAACATCTTGGTCTGAAGGGTATCGATCAGCTCAGGCTGACGGGCAGAGGCTTCGAGGTACTTGGAGCCCATGATGGCGATACCGATGGAGGCACCCATAGCACCCAGACCGATGATAATGCCGCAAGCCAGGGCAACGATAGCAACGTTAGTCATTTAAAAAAACTCCTTGAGATCTTCAAAAACGAAGGTTGTTTAGAGTAAGAAAGATAAAGAAAAAATAGATCTGTTAGTGGCTATCATGCGCCTGACCCAGATAAACCAGCGTCAGCATCATCATGATGAATGCCTGCAACAGCACAATCAAAACGTGGAAGAGCCACCAGCCAAGCCCGGCCACAATCTGCCCAAACACGCTCAGGGTGCCGCCCAGCAGACCGAAGCTGAAGGCATAACCACCAAGAAGCGCAATCAGGAAGAAGAGCAACTCGCCAGCATACATGTTTCCGAACAGTCGCATGCCCAGGGAAACGCACTTGGCGAGATATTCGATAATGTTCAGAGCGAGATTGAACGGCCAGAGCAGAGGATTCGCACCGAACGGAGCAGTCACCAGCCCCTTGAAGAAGCCGCCGACACCGTGCGCCTTGAAGCCGTAGTAAATCATCAGAACCAGAACGCCGACAGAGATGCCGAGCGTGCCGTTCAGGTCCGCGGTAGCCAGCGGACGCATATGTTCAAAACCAAGCCAGCCAGCGATCATCGGGATCAGATCGACAGGGAGAAGGTCGATGCAGTTCATCAGCGTGACCCAGATGAAGACGGTCAGCGCGAGAGGAGCAATATAGGAACGATCGCCATGAACCAGAGTCTTGGCCTGATCATTCACAAATTCCACCAGCATTTCGATGGCACACTGGAACTTGCCGGGGACGCCGGCAGTAGCCTTGTGAGCCGCCTTGTAGAGCAGCCACAGGGTTAGTCCCATGATTGCGATGGAGAAAAACAGAGTGTCGTAATTGATGACTGAAAAATCAACAATCGAACTCTGGTGCGCCGACGCGAGGTTGGCAAGGTGATGCCGTATGTACCCGGTCGCATTGAGAGCGCCATCAGCTGACATAGATGTCGATCCTTATCTCTTTAGTAAAAGCTGACCTGCCATAGGAGCGCTAACCACTATAAACAGGGACAACAGAAAAGCCGGCCAGTTGAGTTCTTTGTAAACAAGCGCCACAACGACCATCAGGATGGTAGTGAGGAACGTTCTTGCAAACAACCCAATCTGAAATATTTGAGCTCCGACGAGAGGACTGGTCCGCATTAGCCTTTTGCTAATCAGTAATAAGGCTGAGGAAGGCAAAATATAAATCGCGGAAGCGATTAGAGACGACAAAAAAGCATTGAGTCCCCCGATTAACAGGCAGACAATGCTTGTTATTCCGCTAGACACCCCATATATCACCAGTTCCTGAACCAAAAAATCAGGGCGGTGCCCACGCCATAAGCTCTTCATAAAACCAGCATATTGTAAGTGTGCGCAATTGTTTCAACAACTAGCATTTTTAAGTATTAAAGAGCCTTTTGATATAGATACAATTGGTGACTTTTTATACCAATTATGAGGTATAACCCAGTTTTTCGAGCAACCCATCCAGCTGATCAAGACTGCTGTAACGGATAACAATTCGGCCTTTCTCCCGGGTTTCAGACGCAAGCTTCACCTCCGCCCCCAGTGTGTCGGAGAGCGATTCTTCGATACGAATGACATCACGGCCCTTCTTGTGAACCGTCTTCGCGGGCTTCTTTTTGTCATCCGAAAGGAGAGCGGCAACCTGACGCTCGGTTTCGCGTACAGACCATCCCTTTGCGACCACTTCGTTAGCAAGCGCGATCTGATCAGCTTCTTTCAGCGAGAGAAGAGCACGGGCATGTCCCATGTCAATTTTCTCAGACATGAGGAGATTCTGAACCTCAGGCGTGAGCTTCAGGAGACGAAGCGTATTCGCCACCGCAGGACGGCTCTTGCCGAGAACCTCAGCCACCTGATCCTGAGTCATATCAAACTCACGCATCAGACGGCTCATACCGTTGGCTTCTTCGATGGGATTAAGACCTTCGCGCTGGATATTCTCAATCAGAGAGAGGGAGAGCGCTTTTTTATCAGGCACCTCGCGGATGATCACCGGCACCTTGGTCAGGCCGGCAAGTTTTGCCGCCCGGAAGCGTCGCTCGCCGGCAATGATCTCCCACTGTCCTTCTCCGACAGAACGCACAATGAGAGGAGACATCAGTCCCTGGGACTTGATCGAGGCCGACAGAGAAGCAATAGACTCCGGATCCATATGCGTTCTCGGCTGATACTTACCTGGCCGGAGCTGCTCAACACTCAGTTCCGTCAGGCGGGCACCCGCCTCTTCGCCATGATCCTTCTGGGAAGGCTGAGACTCAAAAATTTCCTTCGGGCTTTCCAGTCCGAGAGCCCCCAGTCCGCGCCCCAGTCCTTTTTTCTTTATCGCCACGATATACCCTCCTTTTTTACCGGCTTACTTGAGTTTGGACAGAATTTCTGTAGCAAAAGCTTTGTAAGCCTTGGCCCCCTTGGATGAAGGATCATACAGAACACCCGGCTTGCCGTAACTCGGCGCTTCGGCCATTCGGACATTTCTAGGAATAATAGTGTTGAACACCCGATTTCCGAAATGCTCCTTCAGCTGCTCACTCACTTCCTGCTGAAGAGAAATTCGGGCATCGAACATGACCCGCAGGAGTCCGATCGCTGTGAGATCCGGATTCTTGCCCTGGTACACCATCTTCACCGTATCAACCAGATCAGTCAGCCCTTCCATTGCGTAGTACTCACACTGCATCGGAATAATCACGCCATGGGCGCAGCAAAGCGCGTTGATGGTTAAAAGTGAAATCGAGGGGGAGCAGTCAATGAGGACCACATCATAGTTTTTCAGCTGAGGCTCCAGCGCATGGCGGAGGCGATAGTCTCTTTCATCCATGTCGACCAGCTCAACCTCAGCGCCTGCCAGATCCCGGTTCGCGGGAAGCACGTCATAAAAACCTTTTTCCTTGGACCGAACCACGACATCATCAAAAGATGCCTCGCCGAGAATGAGCTGATAAACGGACTGCTCGAGGCTCCTCTTATCCACGCCGCTGCCCGTTGTCGCATTGCCCTGAGGATCCAGATCAATCAGAAGAACACGCTTCCCCTTAAGCGACAGAGCTGCCGCGAGATTTGTGCAGGTAGTTGTTTTGCCAACTCCACCCTTCTGATTCACAACACAAAAAACCTTTGCCATTCTTTCCTCTATAAACTATTTGGGCAAGGACATAATCAGCCCGGAAATTCCCTGCCAGAGAACTCCCACGCCGAGACACATCAAAATAAAGGCGAAGAGACGGGACAGCGCGTCAGCGCCGGCGGCCCCAAGAGCCTTAGGAATTTTGTCACTGTAGCGGAAGCAGAACCACGTAAGCACTGTCATCGCTACGGAAGCAAGCACACTTCCGACGATACTGCCGATGCTTCCGGAAAGACTCGAACCGATAGCCGCCGCAGAGGCAATGGTTCCAGGTCCTGTCACGAGCGGCAGGGTAAGCGGATAAAAAGCCATGGAGAGCAAAGCTTCATCACTTTTTCTCACCTGACTCGCATTATTCTTAGCTTCTGCAAGGGTCGGCGCATGCAGCGCCTCCCATCCGGAGGACAGAAGCACAAGGCCGCCGCCTACCTGCAGAACCGGGACAGAGATTCCAAAAAACGACAGAATCACACGGCCGGCAAAAAGCGACACCAACAGAACAATGAGGCTGTAGATCGCCATCCGTTCTGTAATCTTCGCCCGGATTTCATCGCTTGCGCCTGGCGTAAGCGACAGAAAGAACATAGCTCCCCCGAACGGATCAATGATCGGGAGAAAAGTCGCAAACACAAACAGAAAAGACTTGACGACGTCTTCCATTTTTCAGCCGCTCATCTGAATCGATTGACCGGTGAGGATCTCTGATGACGCTCTATATTAAATATGGCGCATCAGCACAACCGAACGCTCTTCACCAAGACCGGGAATATGAAGGTCGATCACTTCCGTGACCTCTGCAAAAGACGGCAGTTCCTGCAGTTCGGCATCAGGTCTGCGTCCCTTCATGGCGAGCCACATTCCGGGTTCACCAATATTGGATTCTGTAAGGCTAACAAAATCCTTCAGTGATGAAAATGCCCGGCAGGTGACAACATCAAATTTTTCCTTGATATTCTCGACCCGCGAATGTTTTGCCCGCAGATTCTTCAGCCCGAGTTCAAGTGCTGCCTGGGTAATGAAGGTCGTCTTCTTGGCGACAGCATCAACAGAAAGCACTTTGAGTTCCGGGAAGCAGACCGCTATCACTACGGCCGGAAGACCGCCGCCGGATCCCACATCCATCAGTGACCGCATTGGCAGTCCCTGCCGCTGCATCTTTTCCAATACCGGAATGATGCCCAGGCAATCGAGAAGATGCTTTTTCACCCCCTCTTCAGGATCTCGGATGGAGGTTAAATTAAAAACCTTGTTCCATTTAAGCAAAAGCTCCAAGTAAGTATCAAGCTGATTAAATTGATGCTCGTTCAAGGACACTCCAAGCTCTTTCGCTCCCTGAATCAGACTGTTTTTTGCGCTCTCATTCAGCATTGGCACCTTCCCTTTCACGCTTGCTCTTAGAAAGAAAAATAATGAGCAGAGAAATGGCCGCAGGAGTGACTCCTGAGATTCGGCTTGCCTGACCGATAGTTTCCGGCCGGTATTCCTTCAGCTTCTCCCGCACCTCAAAAGAGAGGCCGTGTACCGAATCATAATCTAAGTCAGACGGAATCCTGGTCGTTTCGTTGCGGAGATTCTTCTCGATTTCCCCCTGCTGCCGTGAAATGTAGCCTGCATATTTCACGCCAACCTCAATCTGCTCAGCTTCGTCCGGCGTGATCGCGGGAGACGCATCCCCCACATGGGTGCCATCAGCAAGCTCCAGTGTCATGAGTTTCTGGTAGGTGACACTCGGACGGGAAAGCAGATTCTTCAGAGAGTATTCGTGCTCAATCGGTACACCGAAGACACGGATAGCCTCCCCTTCTTTCAGATCAGTCGGGTGTATCCAGGTCGACTTCAGGCGTTCACTTTCCTTTGCAATGTGTTCCTGTTTCTCGCAGAAGAACTTCCACTGAGCGTCGGAAATCAGCCCAAGATCGTGAGCGGTCGGGGTCAGACGGACATCCGCATTATCCTCACGGAGACTCAGACGATATTCAGCGCGGGACGTGAACATACGGTAGGGCTCAGACACACCCTTGGTCGTCAGGTCGTCCAGCATGACGCCGATATAGGCTTCATCGCGTCTCGGCACCCAGCTTTCGAGCCCCTTGGCGCGAAGCGCTGCATTGATGCCGGCGTAAAGGCCCTGAGCCGCGGCCTCTTCGTAACCGGTTGTTCCATTGATCTGACCGGCAAAGAAGAGGTTGCTGATCTTCTTCGTTTCGAAAGACCGCTTCAGGTCACGGGGATCGTAATAGTCATACTCGATCGCATAGCCCGGCCGCATCAGGTAAGCGTTCTCCAGTCCCTTCATGGCATGGACCATTTCAATCTGGACATCGAACGGAAGACTGGTGGAAACGCCGTTGGGATAGTAAACGTTGGTATTCAGCCCTTCAGGCTCAAGGAATATTTGATGGCTGTCTTTTCCTTTGAATCGAACAATCTTCGTTTCAATAGAAGGGCAGTAACGGGGGCCAACACCGACAATAGCGCCCGAGTACATCGGAGAGCGATCCAGGTTTGCCAGAATAATCTCATGAACGCGGGGATTGGTTCTAGTGATCCAGCAGGGAACCTGTTCGGGATGAGCCACGGACTGATCCCAGGAGAAATAAGGAACCTTATCCCCCATTCCGTCCTGACGCTCGCACTCCGCGAAATTGATCGTCTTTCCATCGATACGGGGAGGCGTACCGGTCTTCAGACGCCCCATCGGCATGCCGATTTCAATCAGTTTCTCAGCGAGACTGATGGACGCAGGATCGCCCATGCGTCCTGCCTGATAGTGCTGCAGACCGATATGGATAAGACCGTGGAGGAAAGTCCCCGCGGAGAGAACAACCGAAGTGCTGAAGAATCTGACACCCGTTTTAGATACCACACCTTTGACGGTATCTGCCTCCAGGATCAGATCATCCGCGGCCTCCTGGAAAATATCCAGATTTTTCTGATTTTCCAGTTTGCCGCGCATCGCGATCTTATAAAGATTGCGATCAATCTGGGCGCGTGTTGATCGGACCGCAGGCCCCTTGGAGTCATTCAGCGTGCGCATCTGAATGCCGCCCATATCAGCAGCACTTCCCATCGCTCCGCCCATGGCGTCAATTTCACGGACCAGATGTCCCTTTCCGATACCGCCGATAGAGGGATTGCAGGACATCTCTCCGAGAGTTTCAATGTTGTGCGTAAGAAGCAGCGTCTGACATCCCATGCGAGCCGAAGCAAAGGCGGCTTCTATACCGGCATGCCCGCCGCCAACCACGATGACGTCGTAGACCTTTGGAAAATCCATTTTCTATGAGAAGACCTGCGGCACTGTTTCACGTGAAACAGGACCGGTCTCCCCTCCCTCTAAAATTGAAAAACGAATATGTTCCACGTGGAACATATCGAATGAATAATTCAGTGTTAAATCGTTTTGTTCCACGTGAAACATTTCAGAGATCAAAAACTGAGACCCTGTCTTTTGTTTCACGTGAAACATTGCATCTGTACGGTGAACTATTTCCCGATGCAGAAAGTGCTGAAAATTTTTCCGAGCAGCTGATCGGAAGTAAATTCACCAAGAATCTGCCCCATGGAAACCCCCGCAAGACGCAGCTCCTCAGCCACCATGTCGAGGAAAAACTGATCCTGGGAAAGATACTCTCTGACTTTTTCCAGAGACTCTTTTGTTTTCTGAAGAGACTCAATATGACGACGCCGGGCAATAAAAACACCCTGGACAGAATTCCGGAAACCCACTGCGTCAAAAATCATCGTTTTCAGCTTCTCAATGCCTTCTCCTGTTTTCGCTGAGATATAGACATGAGAATCCGTATTGCCGGGAACATCACGGAGAAGATCTATTTTATTCGTCACCGTAATGACTTTGGTCCCTGGCTGAACATGGTGTTTGATTTTATCAAGCTCGGCCTGGCTATCGAGTGTTTCCGGAGCCTCCAGATGAAGAATCAGATCTGCCCGTGAAAGCTCTCCCATGGCTTTTCTGATTCCCGCCTGTTCGATCACATCAGCCGTTTCCCGAAGACCCGCCGTGTCGACAAGGTTTACTTGTAAACCATTGATTATAATTGTATTTTCTACAATATCGCGGGTTGTTCCCGGAATATCCGTAACAATAGCGACTTCCCTTTCGGAAAGACTGTTCAAAAGACTGGATTTCCCGACATTCGGGCTTCCCACCAGTGCGATCACCACGCCTTCCCGCAGCATATTGCCCTGGCTCGCCTGCTCCAGAAGCGTACCGACCCTCTGATTCAGATCGTCGACTCTCTCGCGGATTCTGCCTTCTTTGATAAAGTCGATATCCTCTTCCGGAAAATCCAGAATCGCTTCCACATGCGTCCGGAGATCAATCAGTTTCCCCTCGATATCCCGGCACTTTTCCGAGAACTCACCGACCAGTGATTTCTCCGCAGCTCTCACAGCGCTCTCTGAACTCGCATTGATCAGATCCATCACGGATTCCGCCTGCGCGAGATCGATGCGCCCGTTTTCAAATGCCCTGCGGGTGAATTCCCCCGGTTCCGCCAGACGGAGACCGGCCTCGGCTCCGATCAGCAGAGCGCTTCGAATCAGAAGATTCTGAATAACCGGATTCCCGTGCGTCTGAAATTCAACGACATCTTCCCCCGTGTAGGAGTGAGGAGCCTTGAACCAGATCACAACCCCGCGGTCAATGACCTCCCCTGCCTGATCACGGATGGCTGAAAAATGGGCATAGCGCGGCGACGGATTCCGGATATCCGTCATCCGTTCCAGCATGAAGCGAGCCAGTTTCTCACTGCCGGAAAGCCTGACTATACCGATGCCGCTTCGGCCAACCGCTGTTGATACAGCAATGATTCCTTCTTCCTGAGAGCTCATAGTTCTGAGAGTCCGATCCGAAAAAAATAAAGGGGACATTAGATAATGCCCCCTTTTACCTGCTGCGAAACGCTTTTAATCAATCATTTAAGAAGATTTCTTTTTGGCTTCTTTCGCAGCCTTGCGTTTTGCTCTTTCTTCATCAATCTGCTTGTTCACCCACCACTGCTGGGCGATGGACAGAATGTTATTCGTCAGCCAGTACAGCACCAGACCGGAAGCGAAGATGAAGAACATCACGCTGAAGACGAGCGGCATGATCAGCATCATCTTGGCCTGCGTCGGATCAGCAGGCTTCGGATTGAGCTTCACCTGGATGAACATCGTCGCCATCATGATGAGCGGCAGAATGAACCAGGGATCCGGAGCCGCCAGATCCTTAATCCACAGAATCCAGCCGGAACCGCGAAGCTCCACAGAAGCGAGGAGTACCCAGTACAGAGCAAGGAACACCGGAATCTGAAGAACAATCGGCAGGCATCCGCCCATCGGGTTGATCTTTTCCTCGCGGTACATCTTCATCATGGCCTGGTTAAGGGCCTGCTTATCGTTGCCATACTGAGCCTGCATTTCCTTCATGCGCGGCCCAAGGTCCTTCATACGGGCCATCGACTTATAGCCAGCAGCCGACACCGGATAAAGGATCGCCTTGACGATCACCGTCAGGAGCACAATAGCCCAGCCCCAGTTTCCGGTCAGACCATGCAGCCAGGAAAGGAGCCAGTAGATCGGCTTGGCGAGGAACGTGAGCCAGCCATAGTCAACGACCAGATCAAGCCCCGGAGCAATCTGAGCCAGACGCTTCTGAGCCTGAGGACCGACATACAGCGTGGACTGTTCAGTCTTGGAAGCCCCCGGAGCGATGTCTCCCATCGGAACGATGGAGCCGATGGCGTATTCATCGCTTGCAATCTGACGGGTATAGAACTGACGCTCGAGACCTTCCTTCGGAACCCAGGCGGACACGAAGTGCTGCTGAATAATGGCAACCCAGCCGTTATTCGCCTTGGACGGATAGTCCTTCTTGTTATCCGCGATGTTCGAGAAGGTAATCTTCTGGAACTTATCCTGGGCCGTATAAAGGGCGGCACCCAGATAGCTGCTGGAGAAGGAATTGGAACCCGGGGCCGGCTTGCTGTCGCGCACCAGCTGGTAGTAGATGGACGGATTGATGGTCTTATCCGTGCCGTTCACCACTTCCTGGGTGACCTGCATGCCGTAGTGGTCAGCCGTGAAGGTGTAGGTCTTCAGAACCTTGACGCCGCCGCTTTCAGCCTCAAAGCGCACGCTGAGCGTCTTGTCGCCCGGATTCATCACGAGCGGACCGTCCTGCAGCTTGAAAACCGTCTTGTGTGTGGGAGCGTCAGCAACGCCGATCACACCGCTCTGGGCTTCATAGAGGCGATCCTTGGAGTGATCAAACAGCACAACGTTGTTGTGCTCAGCTTCCTTGTTGCCGAGAATGAGGCCAACGAGACCGACTTCATTCCACTTGGGAAGCTCCTTCATCTTCAGAAGCTCAGCACGAACAACGCTAGCGCCCTGTTCGTCAAACGTGAGCTTCATCAGATCCGTCTGGACATTGACCGGCTTCACGCTCTCGGCACTGTCGGCGGACGCATTGACAGCATTCGCGGAAGCCTGAGCCGAGGCAGGAATCGATCCGGCGGAAGCCGCTGCGGACGAAGCCGCAGCGCTCTGCTCCTGCGCAGGACCGAAGAAAGACGGACGGCCGTTGTAAACCTGCCAGCTATCCCACAGCATGAATAGGGATGACAGAAAGACAACCCAAAGTAAAGTTCTTTTGAAATCACTTCCCATAACAGGTCGCTCGCTAACAAAAAAATGTTGGTTGATAAAGGCCGTTTACCGTTTTTTCCAGAAATTCCAGTGGAATTTCTCGGGTACGGGATCATATCCCCAGGGACCCAGGGGATTGCATTTGAAAATGCGGATAACCGTCAGATAACTGCCACGGAGTGCGCCGAATCTCAATATGGCCTGAATACCGTAGTGAGAGCATGACGGAGTGAACCGACACTGTCTGCCTAGCCAAGGAGAAAGGCACAACTGATAAAGGCGTATCAGTTTAATCAGCAGAAACTTCATTAGGCGTCCTGAACGGCTTTTTTTACGATCCCGCCAAATCTGAGCAGAAGCTCATCGCAATCCTGGCGCAGTTCCTGCTTGAAACTTCCGAGGACGACATCTTCTCCCAGCTTGGGCAGACGGCACTTCAGGCGAAGCACGACATCCGCACAGACATTCGATTGCGCCAATGCAGGCTTGGAGAGTCTTGCCGATTCCCGAAGGATTCTTTTGACAAGCACCCGGTCCACGCCTCTGTGGGCATTGGCTTTGCCGACAGTGAAACCGAATCTCAGTCTTTCACCCGTTTCGGATTCAGGTTTGAGCAATGCGGTCAGAGTCAGCCAGTGCGACGACAAACGTACCGTTTTTGGTCCGCGAGAAGACAAAACAACCCCATAAGAGGCAGACTTTATCAATCTGCCTCTACGGGGTAGTGAACTTCTTATTGGCAACGATTCTTCCACGGCTTAGCCCTGCCGTGATGCCACGATTAAAGTGCGAGGGTATGACGGCCCTTAGCACGGCGGGCAGCCAACACCTTGCGGCCGCCTCTCGTGCGGCTGCGCACCAGGAACCCGTGAGTGCGGGCACGCTTGATCTTGGAGGGCTGATAAGTACGCTTGGTAGCCATGATGAATCCTTAAAATTTCTAAGCTGAAACGAATAGTGCCCTTGAGGCAGTACTCTTCAATTCAAAAATGTAAAACTGCCTGATAACTGAGGGCAGGATGAACGGAATGAAGGTCTCCCGGCAATTTTTCAGGGAGACACTCGTGAAATCCTGATATTACACATCAAATTAGCTCTGACTGTCAAGCTGAAAAAACAAGAGTTTATCCGTAGAAAATCCGTTTTTGCGATCACATTCATGAAACCCACAAGCTCTAGTGGTCTTGTTGATTTCTTGTACTGAACTTATTGTGCCGGAATAAAAAAGAACTGATTTTTCAGAATTTCTTAGGCTTCTGACGGACACATTACCTGTGGATAACTGGTAGAATAACTTTCCCGTACTTTCGTTTTTTCCCCAAAATTACCCACGGGAATATAAGCGGAAGAAAAAGTTTTCACTCCAGCAGTACCCTATATATGGGGTACACGCTAAATAACCGTAAATGAAAGATTTTTGGCAAAACTGCTGCGATCTGCTCCGACTGGATGCACGAATCAGCAGCGACAAGTTCGATACCTGGATTGCCCCGCTGCAGATGGAGTCCTGGGACCCCCAGTCCGGGGAACTGGTTCTCTCAGCGGCCAGCGCCCAGAAGCGGGACGTGACGAGGTCGACCTACTCCGACATCATCACGTTCCACGCTACCCGGGCCAATAACGACAGCCCGGTCACTGTCAAATGGATTGTGAGAGAGCCGAAAGTCGAAGCCCCTGCCCCCAGCAGCAGCGTCGTGGAACAGGATTCAACCTCCTTCAATCAGCTGGCGGAATCCTGTGGACTTCTCAGCTCGCTCTCCTTTGAGAATTTCGTTCAGGGTATGAGCAACAAAGTGGCGCTCGGCGCGGCCACCTATGTCGCTAATACCCCTGGAACCAAAGCCTTCAACCCGCTTTATATCTACGGCGGCGTCGGCCTCGGCAAAACGCATCTGATGCATGCCATTGGTCTCGCCGTACTGAAGCGCAATCCCAAGGCGAAGATCCTCTGCCTCAGCGCCACAACCTATATTGCTGAATTCCTTAAGGGAATCGCGCGAAAGGACCAGAGCTTCTATCAGCGCTTCAAGTCTCTGGACCTGCTCCTGCTCGATGACGTGCAGATGCTCGGGTCGAAGGAAGGCACGCAGTCAGCCTTCTTCTCCACCTTCGAAGCTCTGGTGCCCCACGGCAAACAGATCGTGCTCACAAGCGATACCTATGCGAAGCAGCTGAAGGATGTGGATGAACGGCTGAAGAGCCGTTTCGCAGGCGGCATGTCGGTGCCGATCGATCCTCCTGAGCTCGAAACCCGAGAAGCTATTCTGATGAAGAAGGCTGAACAGAGCGGAACCAATCTGCCTGAGGATGTCGCCTTCTTCATCGCGAACCACCTGAAGAGCAACGTGCGTGAGCTGGAAGGCGCGCTGCAGCAGGTGATCGCTCATGCCCGCTTCAACGGCATCGATATCTCGATTGATCAGGCCCGGACCGCGCTTCATGACCTGATTCACAGCCAGAACGAAATCACGGTTCAGGATATCCAGAAGAAGGTCGCGGACTATTACAAGATCCGTGTTGCGGACATGCACTCGAAGCGCCGTCCGAGCCTACCCCCGCCAGATCGCCATGTATCTGTCGAAGAAGCTCACACAGAAGAGCTATCCGGAAATCGGCGAACTGTTCGGCGGCAAGGATCACACGACCGTGCTTCATGCCTGCAAGAAGATAGAAAGCGACCGCAGAATCAATGAAGAACTGAATCACGAGCTGCATGTGCTCGAGCAGAACCTTCAGAATTTCTGATTATAAAAATCACACAACACACTCAGAATTGGGAAATCAAGAATGCAAGTACTGAAAGGATCTAGAGAATCTCTGCTGACGCCTCTCACGACCGTGAGCGGCATTATTGAAACTCATCAGACCGTTCCGATTCTCAGCAACGTTCTGATCCAGTCTGACGGAAGCAAAGTCAGCTTCACCGGCAGCAATCTTGAGATTCAGATCAAGACCCATGCGGAGCTTGAACAGGAAGGAGATCCGGTCGCATTCACCGTTTCTTCCCGGAAGATTCAGGATCTGATCAAGAGCCTCCCGCCCACGGAAGTAACCATTTCCCTTGGCGCGGCCCGCAAGGCGATCAGTGCCGAAGGCGGCAATCAGGTCTCTCAGAAGATGGAAGTGAGCACAGAGAACAGCCGCTTCTCGCTTCAGACCATTCCTGCTGACAAATATCCGAGCTTCCCTGATGCTGACTTCACCAGCAGCGCCACGATTCCCGCCAAGCAGCTGAAGTACATCCTCTCCATGGTTCACTACGCCATGGCGAACCAGGATATCCGCTTCTACCTGAACGCCGTCCGTCTTGTTATCAAGGACGGAAAGGTGCGCGCGGTGGCGACTGACGGCCGCCGTCTTGCCTTCTGTGAAATCACTCCGGACAAGAACAGCGTTGTGTCGGAAGACGTGAGCGTCACGATTCCCCGCAAGGCGGTCCTCGAACTGAAGCGCCTTCTCCCTGAAGAGGATGACGACAAGGAAATTCCGGTCAAGATTGATTTCGCTGCCAATCAGGCCCGCTTTACCTTCAATGGCGTTGAAGTGACGACTAAGCTGCTCGAAGGAACGTACCCGGATTACGAACGCGTTATTCCGACGAATAACGACAAGGTGTTCCTGATCAGCCGTGAAGCTCTGCTGCAGGCTCTGCAGCGTACGGCTGTTCTCGCTTCCGACAAGTTCAAGGGGGTGCGCTGGCTGCTCAGCCCCGGTCTGCTTTCCATTCAGAGCTCCAACTCTGATCAGGAAGAAGGCAACGACAATATTGCTGTTGATTATCAGGGTGATCCGATCGATATCGGCTTCAACATCGACTTCCTTTCCGATGTTCTCAGCAATCTGAAGAACGACAAGGTAAAGATCGCTCTGTCCGGTCCTCAGGGTTCTGCTCTGATCACGATGCCCGAGAGTGACGACTTCAAGTATGTCTTGATGCCGATGCGTCTCTGATCGCATTCAAGAAAAACTTGATTTTTTGGGTATTTGCCCTGGACCTTATTTGAAGAAGTTATGACTGAAGAATTAAAACAGACCCCAACTGAAGATAGCGGCTATAACGCCAGTTCGATCCAGATTCTGGAAGGGCTTGAAGCGGTTAGAAAGCGCCCCGGTATGTACATTGGGGACACTGACGACGGTTCAGGGCTGCATCAGCTTGTCTACGAAGTTGTAGACAACTCTATTGATGAAGTCCTCGCCGGGTTCGCGAAGGATGTCGTGATCACCATCCACAATGATGAGTCCATCTCGGTGCTGGATGACGGCCGCGGCATTCCGAACGAAGTTAAATTCGACGACAAGCATAAGCCGAAGCGCAGCGCGGCTGAGATCGCTCTGACGGAACTGCATGCCGGCGGCAAATTCAATGAGAACAGCTACAAGATCTCCGGCGGCCTGCATGGCGTCGGTGTGTCCTGCGTGAACGCCCTGTCCACGTGGCTGCGCCTCACTGTCTACCGTGACGGCCGGGCTTATCGCCTGAATTTTGAGAAGGGCAAGGTCGTCAACCGCAAGATCGAAACGGTGAAGCTCCCTTCAGGGGAGGAAGTGACGATTTCCCCGATGGAGGATATCGGCCCGTCCCCCGATCATAAGTCCGGCACGCTGGTCGAGTTCCTTCCGGACAGCGAGATCTTCAAAAATGTGCTGCATTTCAACTACGACACGCTGCTCAACCGACTCCGCGAACTGTCGTTCCTGAACTCGGGCGCTCACATCATCCTGATCGATGAGCGCACGGGCCGGGAAGCTGATCTGAAGAGCGAAAACGGTGTCCGCGGATTCGTGAAGTATCTGAATGAGCAGGCTGACCGCACCCCGGTGAACCCGGAGCCGTTCCACGCTATCAAGACGGTATACAGCCAGGATGTTCCGGTCTCTGTTGAAGTCGCCATGCAGTGGCATAACGGCTACAACGAAGTTCTGGACGCTTATACAAATAACATCCATCAGCGGGACGGCGGCACTCACGTGACGGGTCTCCGCAACGCGATGACCCGCGTGCTGAAAAACTATATTTCAGCCGCCGGAATGGATAAGAAGGCGAAGGTTGAGCTTGACCCTCTGGATATGCGTGAAGGCCTCACCTGTGTTCTCTCAGTGAAGGTGCCTCAGCCGAAGTTCAGCTCCCAGACCAAGGATAAGCTCGTGTCGAGTGAAGTCCGTCCGGCTGTTGAAGAGGTTATCAACTCCGAACTCACGGCTTATCTGGAAGAAAATCCGGATATCGCTCAGAAGCTCTGCGAAAAGATTGTCGCTGCGGCAAAAGCTCGAGAGGCAGCCCGCAAAGCCCGTAATGTGGTGCGTAAGAGCGCGCTGAACGGCGGCGGTCTCCCGGGCAAGCTTGCAGACTGCGCCAAGGGCACGCCCTCCTCTGAGTGCGAGCTGTTCCTGGTGGAGGGTGACTCCGCAGGCGGTTCCGCCAAGGTGGGCCGCAACTCCAAGTTCCAGGCCATCCTGCCGCTCCGAGGCAAGATCCTGAACGTGGAAAAGGCCTCTGCCGACAAGCTCCTCGATTCCGAGCAGATCAAGAACCTCGTGATGGCTCTGGGAACCGGCATTGACCGGGATTTCAATATTGAAAACCTCCGCTACGGCCGTGTCATCATCATGACCGATGCTGACGTTGACGGTGCCCATATCTGCACGCTGCTTCTCACGTTCTTCTTCCGTCAGATGCCGCAGCTGATTGAACAGGGTCACGTCTATATCGCCCAGCCGCCGCTCTACAAGGTTCAGAGAAAGTCCCGGAAGTCGGATGAACGCTATCTGAAGGACGATAAGGAACTCGCGCACTTCCTGCGCGATATCGCGACGGAAGACGCTGTGCTCTTCACGGACGGCGTTGTGAGCGCTCCCGAGAATGGCATCCGCGGCACCCGCCTCGATAACCTTCTGCTCGCCTACCAGGCTGCGAACGACGCGATCAGCGTGAATTCCCGCTTCATTGACTCGGAAGTGCTGCGTGCCATCTCCAACGGCACGGAAGTTCACCTTGATACGGAAGCAGAAGCCCGTGAAAGCGCTCAGAAGCTCTCAGACGCGCTCCATGACCCCAACGTGACCATCGAGGCCACCCAGGATGCGGAAGACGCTTCCTGGCACCTTAAGATCGCGCGGAAGGTCTATGGGACTCCGCACTATACCCAGCTTGACCGCAAATTCCTTCAGACGAAGGAATATGCGGAGCTGGTGGAAAACGGCAAATCACAGAAGTCGCTTTTCAACCCCAACACAAAGATTGTGAAAACGATCAACGGCAAGGTTCGGGAAAAGGCTGTGCAGAGCATCGGTGAGATGTATGACTGGCTCACCTCCCTCGCCTATGAAGGCATCACGCTTCAGCGCTTCAAGGGTCTGGGTGAAATGAACGCGGATGAACTTGGGCACACCACGATGGATCGCAAGGTCCGCCGCATGCTGAAGGTGTCCATTCAGGACGCTGCCCGAGCCGATGAAGTGTTTGACCGCCTGATGGGTGATGACGTCCCGCGGCGCCGTCAGTACATCGAAGAAAACGCTCACAGGGTATCCAACCTCGATATTTAATCGACAGGGAAACCCACTTCTGACAAACGGGGAAGCAAACATCAGTTTTTGCCTCCCCGTTTTTTTTTCAGCAGCAGGAAAAGTCTGGAGTGCTCCGGACTGAAGACAGAACAAGGAAGATGCCATGACCACATCTCTAAACGCTCAAAACGAAAAACTGGTGATTGCCGTTTCCTCCCGGGCGCTGTTCGATCTGGAAGAAGAACATCGTCTGTTTGAACGGGAGGGGTTCGCAGCCTACCGGACCTACCAGGTGGAGCATCAGGATGTGCCTCTGAAGCCTGGCGTTGCCTTCCCATTCATCAGCCGCCTTCTCAAACTGAATGAGATCTTTAAGGATCAGGCTCCGGTCCGTGTGGTTGTGCTGTCACGGAACAGTCCGGAAACGGGACAGCGGTTTTTCAATTCCTGCCGTCATTACAGCCTGCCGATTGAGGCCGGGGCCTTTACCTCGGGGCAATCCACCTTTCCCTTCATGAAAGCCTTCAATGCCAGCCTGTTCCTGTCGGCCAATATCGACAGCGTGCGTCAGGCGACCTCTATCGGGCTTCCTGCGGGCCTGGTGCTCCCTACCTCATTCCAGGACGAGGAAGGGGACACAGGGCTCCGTATCGCCTTTGACTTCGATGGTGTGGTTGCCGGGGATGAAGCGGAAAAGAAATTTCAGTCTGAGGGCATGAAAGCGTTTCAGCAGGAAGAAATTGATAAGAAGATGCAGCCTCTCCAGGCAGGACCTCTTCAGTCACTCTTCTCCAAACTTTCCCAGCTTCAGAAACTCGACGCTGAAAGAGGAAAAGACGATCCCTACTATGAGCCGGCAATCCGCATTGCCGTCGTCACCTCACGCGGAGCTCCGAGCGAGCAGCGTCTGATCACAACTTTGAAAAGTTTTGGAATGTATGCGGCAGAACTTTTCCTTCTCGACGGCATGCCGAAGAAACCGATTCTGAATGTTTTAAAACCGCATATCTTCTTCGACGATCAGCTGAAACACCTGCAGGAAAACACGATTCCCAGTGTTCTTATTCCTTTTGGGATAAATTCTAAGTAACCAGATAAAAACCCGGACGGTTATCGATTTCTGATAACCGTTCTTTTTTATCTTTTTTCAACAGAAAGAAAATTGTAGTTATATTGTTTTTATTATCTTTTAAAAGAATAATAACAATAATAACAGTAGAAAAACTCGTTGAATATGCTTCTTTTTTATTTTTATTCAATGAGTTATGCTGTTAAAAACTTTGTGGATAGTTTTGATGGATGCCGGGGACATCCCTGTGGACAGAAAAGAATAAAACTGGCTCTTCCGAAAGATAACTGGAGTTTTCAACAGAAAAGCCAGAATTGTTCATTCAGAAACTGTGGATAACTTGATGAATTTCCGGCTTATTTTTCCACAGAGGGTGATAAAAGAACAAAACACTGAAAAATCAGACGATTGGGTGCCGTTCACGTGTTGATAGTCTGTGGAAAAGCATGGAATATAATGGGTGGCTAATATTATCAGACCTTTCTTCTGATTCAAAATAAAATATTTTTCATATCAGCTTAGGACTCTGCGAACATGGATAGTAGGCCGGTTCCTTGGTTTGCCCCCAAAGTCTCTCCTGCTCTGAATACGATCGTCCGCAACCTCGGACACCGTGTTGATAAGAGCAAGGGTGACGTGCTCTATGAGACCGGCTCCATGTTTGAAAGGCTGATGTATGTTCAGTCCGGGACTGCCGCTAGGGCAGTTCTTATGCCGGGGTTTGAAGACACCCCATTCTTCGTTCTGCTCGCACTTCAGGGCAGTCTGATCGGCTGCGTTGAGACGCTGTACTCCAAAGATTCCGTGATGAGGCGCCAGTGGGCCGTCAATAACTGCGAAGTGCTGACGATTCCCAAGGAAATTCTTCTGAAACTCGCGGATCATGAGCCTTCCTGGCATAAGGAGCTCGCGGGATACAACGCGGCCACGACACTCGCTGACCGTATCGGTCTCATGGTGACCCGTGAGGGAGATCCTCACCAGAGGCTGGGTTCCTTTATTTACGCCTACTGCTCCCGCAGCGGTCTTCAGATTGATGAGGAGCTCCGGGATGAAAAGAAAGACTGGCTGGCGCTTCCGTCATTCCCGCCGCGTAAACTGATCGGGCAGGTGATCGGCTGCGAGACCTCTCTGATTGATAAAGTAGTGGAAGACTGGCAGAACGAAGGAAGCCTGAAGAAGATTCACAGAAATGCCCTGATGCGGAGAACCAAGCTGTGCGAGTACTTTTACTGGCTGCAGCGATTCATCTGATCCGGGAACGCTCTTCAGAGGGCAGTTTCTAATACTGAAACGGAGACTCACATGAAAATTGCTAAGTTCACTATTCCGCTGCTGGGCTGCATCGCGGCTCTTGCCTCCACCGGCTGCGCGCCGATTCTGGCGGGCGGCGCCATGGCAGGAGGCGTATCCGTGGCGGTTGACCGCCGCTCTACCGGGGCCCAGGTCAATGACGGCGTGATTGAGAACCGCGTTTCCTGGGAAATCTCGCAGAAGATCGTCCCTGAGGATCAGCACATTACGGTGACAAGCTACAACGGCAAAGTGCTGCTCACCGGGGAAGTGAAAACCGAGCTGGAAAAGAAAACCGCCGGTGAAGTGGCAAGCAAGAGCCTGGATGTCAGCAGTGTTGTGAACCAGCTGGCGGTTCAGGAACCGGTGTCTGTCGGCCGCCGGATGAAGGATTCCGGCATCGCGACCAGTGTCAGAAGCCGTCTGCTCACCGCCCAGGGCGCCCCCTACAGCCAGATGAAGATCATCTGCGATCGAGGCATTGTCTATCTGATGGGCCTCGTCACTCCGACTGAAGGTCAGATTGCCGGTGAAATCGCGGCGAAGACCGATGGTGTGAAGGAAGTCGTGAAGGTGTTTGAGTACCAGTCGGCCGCTGAGATCAAGGCCCGTATGGATTCCTTCCAGAAAGCTCCGAATACCGATTCAACAAGCACCAATTAATCCGGATCAAAGCCCGCCGGCCAGTTTTCTCAGTTCTGACGCTCTGTAGCTTGAGCGGACGAAAGGACCGGCGGCGCATCCGATAAATCCCATATTCAGAGCTTCCCTGCGGTACCGGTCAAATTCCTCCGGTGTCACAAAGCGGCGTACCGGGGCGTGTCCCGGTCCCGGTGACAGGTACTGCCCTACAGAGAGAAGCGTGACCCCGGCATTTCTGAGATCCCGGAAGGTCTGAAAAAGCTCATCCTCAGTTTCTCCCAGTCCCACCATAATGCCGCTCTTCAGCGGAATCTCCGGCATGGCCTCGTGATAGCGCTTCAGAAGCTCGAGCGATCCTTCATAGCGTCCGCCGGGGCGCAC
>ERZ773264.1326-NODE-1326-length-29790-cov-6.429258_pt1 | contig 29790 bp, 28 predicted proteins | sample MGYA00511910_ERZ773264 | MGnify/ENA primary metagenome ERZ773264 (study PRJEB29015, sample SAMEA2737739) | human gut metagenome | biome: human gut; feature: human-associated habitat; material: faeces | place: China | collected 2012 ...
CGGTTCGGCAAAATCGCTTCGCTCTTTGCCTTTGTGCTGTTCGCCGGTGGTTGCGTTGTCCGAATTGCCTATGAATCTTTTTTAGATTCCAGTTTACAGGAATTTTTTATGTTTCTAGAATGGCGAACAGCATTTGTTTACTTTTCTTAGATTTCAATTTCATCTCATCAATACCTCTGTTAAGGAGGGCAGCTTGCCCTCCTTAACAATCCTCCTCGCCGAGCTGAGCCAGCTCGACCGCAGTTCGCCTGCGGCGGAAATTAATTGCTTTCTTCTGCAGCTTTTCGCAGCAGTGCAATTTCTGCTGCATATCCAGCATCGTCATTCGGTGTTTCCAGAATAAACGGCAACTGTTTCAAAACTGGATGCCGAACAACGGCTTTCAAGGCTTCCAGTCCAATATAACCTTGTCCAATCTTCTGATGGCGGTCTTTATGTGCTCCCAATGGGTTCATACTGTCGTTTAAGTGTACCGCATACAGACGATGCAAGCCAATTGTTTGATCAAACTCTTCCAACACCGCTTCCAGATTTCCGGCAATATCATAACCGCCATCCCAGATATGACAGGTATCCAGACACACACCCATTTTTTCTTGCAAGTGTACGCTGTCTAAAATTGCCCGCAGTTCTGAAAAGTTTCTGCCGACTTCACTGCCCTTTCCTGCCATTGTTTCCAGCAAAACGGTCGTGGTCTGCTCCGGAAATAGCACTTCGTTCAGCGTTTCTGCAATCTGTGCAATTCCCACTTCTGTACCCTGTTTCACATGGCTGCCGGGATGAAAATTATAATACTGATTTGGCGTGTATTCCATCCGCTGCAAGTCATCTGCCAGCATATCTTTCCCAAACTGCCGAATGCTGGGGTCAGCGGAACACAAATTCATGGTATACGGTGCGTGTGCAACGAGATGTTGCAGGTCATGTTCTGCTGCATACGCTAAAAATGCAGCAACGTCTTCTTTCTGGATCGGCTTTGCTTTTCCGCCCCGTGGATTTCGGGTAAAAAATGCAAAGGTCGTTGCTCCCAAAGCAACTGCGTGTTTTCCCATCTCCAGATAGCCCTTTGATGATGGCAAGTGGCATCCAATTCGCAGCATATTTATTCCCCCTGTTCAGTCGTTTGTTCTGTGGTTTCCGGTGTTTCAGATACGGGCTTGTCTGCTGGCGGTTCAGTGTTGTCCAAGTCCGTCATAATCTCTTCCAGCACCTTTTTCGCATACACATAGTATTCCTGCATCACTGCTTCACTCTTGTAACCCTCTGTTGGTTTCCGCAGACTCAAGCATAAATCTCTGTCCAGCCGCCCTTCTGAATAGCCGATTTTCTGTGCAAAATCTGTATACCGCAGATAATACCCATATTCTCGCACATGAGAATCCTCCGGATACAGCTGCTCTAAATTCACCAGCGTATCTTCTGCGGAAATATAGTCATTCGCCTTTGCATCCGTCAGGAGCATGACACCTTCCGGCATCTGCATTTGTGTCGAAAGTTTGGTGGCGTTGGCAGTATAATAGTCCATATCGTCAATGTCATCCGACACGGGAATACAATAAATGCTAACGGTGACTTTTCCATCTCCGTTTTCATCATCTACGAACTGCTCTAGATAGGTTTGCAGTTCTGCGGATTTCTTTTGCAATTCCTCGTTATCGGTCAAGACCATTAAAACGAAATCCGGCTTGACTTTGGTCAGCTGGTCATATGCCAGATAGCCGAAAATCAATACCAATACAATCGTAATTCCCAGCCACCATTTATTATGGTAAAAAAAGTTGGAAATCCGCTTGCCGAGCGGCATTTTTTTCTTTTCGGGATGTTCTTCTGCAATCCGGTCACTTTCGGTAATCACACCCTGTTTCAGGCGAATCAGTTCAATGCGGTCTTGCTGAATTTTTTTCTCATAAGCTTCTTTTTCTCGTTTTTCCTGCTCTGCAAGCTGTGCCTGCATCGCAGCTTCACGGGCTTCTTCCTGCTGCTGTTCTTTCGCATCAATCTCCCGCATGGTTTCGAGAAAACTTTTGCCTTTTTCTTTTTTCTTCTTTCCGGTGGGAGCAGTGGTTTCCTGCTCTGACGTTGTTTGTTTCGGGGTTTCTTCCGCCATAAAAGACTCCTTTTTCCTGTAATGATTCATTCTCATCTCATATAAGCACAAAGGGGTGTCCCGTTTTCCGATGACACCCCTTCTGTTTTTCTGCATCTTTCTTTTTTGCAGCTTATGCTTCGGTTGTTTCCTCTGCTTCATCTACATCTTCTTCCGATTCCTGTCCATTCTTCGGCAGTGGCCGCATGGTCGGGAACAGCAGAACGTCCCGAATGGAAGCACTGTCGGTCAACAGCATTACCAGACGGTCTAAACCTAAGCCCAGACCACCCGTTGGCGGCAGACCATATTCCAATGCATTGACGAAATCTTCGTCTACTTCCCCAGTCGTATCGCCCAGTTCCCGTCTTGCAGCAACCTGTGCTTCAAACCGCTGCTTCTGGTCAATCGGGTCATTCAATTCAGAGAATGCATTTCCCATTTCTCTTGCATAGATGAAGTATTCAAACCGTTCTGTAAATGCCGGTTCACTTGGCTTCCGCTTTGCCAGCGGTGAATTTTCAACCGGATAATCATAAATAATGGTCGGCTGAATCAGATTTTCTTCTACGAATGCATCAAAGAATGCAATCAAAACATGACCTTTGGTAGCGTGTTCACCTTCTTCGACTTCCACGCCCTTTTCCTTGGCACAAGCTCTTGCAGCTTCGTCGCTATCCCATTCGTAGTAATCGACACCAGCATATTTCTTAACTGCTTCAACCATGGTCAACCGTTCCCACGGTTCGCCCAGTGCGATTTCAACGCCCTGATACAGAATATGGTCACTGCCGCAAATGGTCTTTGCCAGTGTCCGGTACATATCTTCGATCAGATCCATCATACCCTTATAATCGGTATATGCCTGATACATTTCAATGGATGTAAATTCCGGATTATGGGATGGATCCATGCCCTCGTTCCGGAAGATTCTGCCGACTTCATAAACCCGTTCAAATCCGCCAACAATCAGCTTTTTCAGGTTCAGTTCGGTTTCAATCCGCAGGAACATATCCATATCCAGTGTATTGTGATGGGTCACAAACGGTCTTGCTGCAGCAGCAATCTGTAATGGCAGCAGAACCGGTGTTTCTACTTCTACATAGCCGATACCATCCAAATAATTCCGGATTTCCCGCAGAATCTTGCTTCTGGTCACAAACGTGTTCTTGACTTCCGGATTGACAATCAAGTCCAGATACCGCTTCCGGTAACGGGTATCCTGATCCTTCAAACCGTGCCACTTTTCCGGCAACTGCAACAGTGCCTTGGAAAGCAGCGTAATTTCCTGTGCATGAATGGAAATTTCGCCCTTCTTCGTCCGGAATACAAAGCCCTTGACACCGACAATATCACCGATGTCCCACTTCTTAAATTCCTTGAATGCTTCCTTGCCACCGATGTCGTTCATCCGGACATAGACCTGAATCCGGTCAGAGCCGTCCCGTACATCAATGAAGTTTGCACGTCCCATATCTCTCCAGCTCATGATTCTGCCGGCGATGGAAACGATTTGTTCCTTGAGCGGTTCTAAGCTTGCCTGAAAAGCTTCTTCGTCACCGTTTGCAGCTTCCTTCAGACGGGCTTCGGTTGCTTCATAGTCTGCCTTGAGGTCTGCTGCGTGTGCAGTGACATCATACTTTGTAATGGTGAATGGGTCGTTGCCAGCTGCCTGTAATTCAGCCAGCTTGTCCATCCGAATCTTCTTTAAAATATTAATATCCTGTTCGGTTTCCGCTGCTGCGTTCTGCTGCGGATTCTGCTGTTGTGCCATGTAAGATCCTCCACTTTTAAATTACCGACAACTTACTTGCCGATTTCCAGCACCTCAAAGAGCAATGTGCCAACTGGTGCAAATACCTGAAATGTTTCGCCGACCTTCTTCTTGAGGGCAGCTTTTCCAATCGGAGAGTCGTCCGAAATCTTATGTTCTGCAAAATTTGCTTCGTTGCTGCTGACAATCTGCCAGGTTTCTACTTTTCCACTCTGGAAGTTTTTCAGCTTGATGGTAGAGCCCAGACCAACTTCATCCAAGGAAATGCTGTCATCGTCTACGACTTCGCAGTTATCCAAGGTATACTGGATTTCCTTGATCTGTGCTTCGAGAATTGCCTGTTCGTTTTTCGCTTCATCATATTCTGCGTTTTCAGAAAGGTCGCCCTGTGCACGAGCTTCTTTCAGTTTCTGTGCCATTTCCGCACGTTTTACGCCAACCAGATAATCCAGTTCTTCTTTCAGTTTGTCATAACCGCTTTTTGAAATCTGTTTCATTGCCATACTGCATGACTCCTTTTATTCCTGATAATGGTTCTCATTCCCATTCGCCGATTCCTACGGGAATCGGCGAAAAATACAACCTTTATTATACTGTATTTCCGTTGAATTGTCAAGGGCTGGTGTGAGCGTTTGAAAAAGCATCTGCTTTCGTTCTTGGGAAGACTGTCTGCATCTAATTGCTTGACAAGACATCCGATTTGTGCTATATTTTTCATGATTTCCAATTCTGATGAAAGGAGCGTTCTTCATGCATTTCTTTTCCCACAAGAAGCCCATCCTACCGCTGCCGGACGGCTACACACCGGAACAAATCCAAATCGAATCCAGCATTTGCACCGGAGAAACCACCATTGGTTTTTACGATGCTGCCGAAAAGAAATTACGGTATGCAGAACTGGTAAAAACACCAGCAGACATTGCCGCTTTCTATGCACGATATGGGCTCACACCGCCTGCCCACTCGTAAGAAAAAGACTGCCGCTGTTCATTCCCTGCGACAGTCTTTTTCTATTTCGATGTTTCTGTATATTCAGAACTTACTTCTGTAATGTTCCGCTGGACAGAGCTTTCAGATAAGCATTGATAAAGCCATCCAAATCGCCATCCATAACCGCTTGAATGTTTCCGTTTTCAAAGCTGGTGCGGTGGTCTTTTGCCAGTGTATACGGCATGAATACATAAGACCGAATCTGTGCACCCCATGCAATTTCTTTCTGTACGCCCTTAATGTCGGCGATTTTATCGAGGTGTTCCCGTTCCTTGATTTCCACCAACTTGGACTTCAACATCTTCATTGCATATTCCTTGTTCTGGAACTGGCTTCTCTGTGTCTGGCAGGAAACAACAATCCCCGTTGGCAAGTGGGTCAACCGAACCGCAGAACTGGTCTTGTTGATGTGCTGACCGCCTGCACCGCTGGAACGGAATACGTCCATCTTAATATCTTCCGGACGAATGTCTACTTCCATGTTGTCATCAATTTCCGGCATGACTTCCACTGCGGAGAATGAAGTGTGCCGTCTGCCGGAGGCATCAAACGGAGATACCCGAACCAGACGATGCACACCCGATTCTGACTTCAGGAATCCATAGGCATTTTCACCCTCAATCAAAATGGAAGCACTCTTCAAGCCGGCTTCATCGCCATCCAGATAATCCAGTGTCGTTACCTTGAAATGATGCCGTTCTGCCCAGCGGTTGTACATCCGGTAGAGCATTTCTGCCCAGTCCTGTGCTTCTGTCCCGCCTGCTCCGGCGTGGAACGTCAAAATCGCATTGGAGTGGTCATATTCTCCGGTGAGCAGAGATGCCAGTTTCATTTCTTCCAGCTTCTTAATAAAAGAGTCGCATTCTGCATTCATATCCGGTGTGCTTTCTGTTTCGCCCTCTTCGAGAGAAAGTTCAATCAGCGTAATAATATCTTCCAGTTCCGACTGCATCTTCTTATAGGAATTGATGCGGTTTTCCAGTGTCTTGGATTCCTGCAACACTTTCTGAGAATGTTCCAGATCATCCCAGAATCCTTCTTTTGCAATTTCTTCCTGTAATACATTGTAGCGTTCTGTTGCAGCAGCAACGCCCAATACTTCGTACAACTCATCCATATCTTTCTGATAGTCGGACATGGTTACACGCAATTCATCTAATAAAACCATAGTGTCAACCTCTCTTTTCAAATCACTCAATAAACCGTTTGTGCTTACACATACAATTTTTATTATACTATAAATTCGTTTCAATTGCAATGGTTTTCGGAAAATATTCAGAATTTTCGCTGTTTTCCACAGATTCCACCCCCTGTTTTCCCCTGCAAAAAAATTTTTCTGCACAATGGGATTTTTTATAGGGTTGAATTGTTATTAGGGTGAAGTACTTCTGAATCCCATAAAAGGAGATGAACAACATGGACAAATCCACATTTCAACAGAAACTCCAACAATACAAAGACATGGTTTACCGCATTGCCTATACCTATCTCCGCAACACCGCTGATGCAGAAGATGTATCACAAGAAACATTCCTGAAATTCTACCAACTATCCAAGCCCTTCACAGATGCCGGTCTGGAAAAGGCGTGGCTGATTCGAGTGACCCTCAACGCCTGCCACAACCTCCGGAAATCCGTCTGGTACAACCGGAGAGCAGACTACAAAGAAATTCCGGAGCTGTTCTCCGACCCCACCGACAACCTGCTCTATGAAGAAGTATTTGCACTGCCGGAACGATACCGCATTGTCATCTTGCTCTATTATTACGAGGAATATTCCATTCAAGAGATTGCCGACCTGACTGGCCGTAAAATCTCAACCATTCAAACGCAGCTTGCCCGTGCCAGAAAGAAATTAAAATTGGCACTCACGGAACAAGGGAGGGATTTTTATGAACAAGAATCGTTATCAGCAAATTATGAATCGCATTCAAATGCCGGAACGCTGTGAACAGGCGATTCTAGAACAAATTGCACACAACGCCAGCCCCGTTCCAACTCGCAGAACTTGGAAACGTAACGTGATTGCTGGTGTTGCGATTGCCGCTTGCATAAGCGTCATCGGTATGGTTTCCGTTTCTGCCATTCAGGGCACAAACTGGATTCATCAGCTGTTCCCGAATAGCAGCGATGATGCAGCAACGGCACAATATGCATCGCAACAAGCCGGAAATGTTTCTGCTTTTTCTGCCGATTTAGACGATTTGGATGCAGAACTGATTGCCGCCTTTGCAGATGAATCCAACTTATATTACGCCGTTCATCTGACCCCCAAAACAGAGAACCCAGAAAAATATACCGACCGTTTCACCATTTCCCAAACCGGAACATTCTGGTTCAATGGCGAAACAAACACCGATTTTTTGCAAGGCAGTGCTTCGGAAACTCGACCGGACGGAGATGGCTATTTATTTACCAACAAGATTCATCTGGACAGTGGCAAATGGGAAAACCACATGACCTATCAGGCAGAAATGCAGGCAATCTTGTATGAGGGCGAACAATACGAAACGCTCAAGCAAAACTTCGGTACCATCGGCACGATTTCCATCACCATCGACTTACAGAACAAACCACAGACCAGTGTTTACACCGCTTCCGGAACGTGGAACAATGCAAGTGGTTTTCTCAATGTCGAACAAGTTGTCTTACAACCGCTGACACTGACCATTGACGGCACAGCAGACAATCAAACCAACTCCGCAAAGCAAGTATCAGTCATCTTGAAAGACGGTAGCACTGTTGCTGGAGAATACATGACAAGCGGCTACCGCAATCATGGCATTGTCACCGAAGACCTGACACAAGTAGAACAATTCCTCTATCTGGAAAAGCCCATTGACCCAACCGCAGCCACTGCCATTCAAATGGATGATGTCACCATTCCACTGACTGCCAAAGCAGACAATACCATTCTTGACCCTGCTTCTATGGTGGCGACTATTTCCAATTTCAAGACGACAGGCATGGATGACTTTACCGTCACACCGCTTGGTGTGCTCAGCGATGGAACAAATCTTGCAATGGTGCTGAATCTTGCTCCAAATCAGCCGGATATGTTGCCGGAAGAAACAATGTTTATCATTGATGTATGCAGCCTGAACATCGACAACAAGCCTCTTTCTGAATTGCTAAGCTCTGAATCGCTGAACACGATGTATGCCTATTCCGAACAGCAAACAGATGGTACTTATACTTTCACCTGCAAAATACAGATGGATGCCTTTTTGAACAAGCAAGCAGATGTAGCATTTGCCCTGAAAACGTCTGATGACCGCACACTTGGCACAGTTGCATTCCACTTGGACAACATCCAGACCATTCCGAGTGTCACCTATACTGCGGATGGCATTTGGAAACACTATGTTGAAATTCAAAAGACTTATCAAGTTTTCCATATTCAGCAAGTCACCTGCTATCCTTCTCATATCAAACTGGCTGGAAAAATGGATAGAGATCTTGTAACACAGCCAGAATCTGTTTCTGTGATTTTAGCAGACGGCACAATGGTGTCCGCCGTTGATTTACAAAGCGGAAAAGGCGGATTATCTGCCGGATACGGCGTTTCTCACAACTTGGATGGCACAGGATGGTTAGAATTTGACCTCCCCCAGCCGATTGACCCGAACGCTGTTACTTATCTCAAAGTTGACCAAACGATTATCCCATTGACAGCAGCAGAATAACAGCTGTTTTACTTTCTCATCTTTCTCCATTTATTTTTCATTCGCAGCCCTGCAATTTTATTTGTGGGGCTGTGTTTTTTTCGGCTGCAAACGACTTTCGACAGCATTTTTCCCTGCTCTGTGCTATAATCAAAAGACAGGCGGTGATTGCAATGCAAGTCATTTATGTCGACGTTTTGCTTTTCTTCAACTTCTGTGTCAACTATTTTCTTCTGCGGGGAACGGCATTTCTCACGCACACGCCTTGCCGGATTCCACGCTGCCTGCTCAGTGCTCTGCTGGGCAGTTTCTCTGCACTGGTCATCCTCCTGCCGCCCTTGCCTTTGGCAGTCAACCTATTGATTCGGCTGGGAACAGCTGCTGGCATGAACGGGTTGCTTTGCTTTGGGCTTTCTCGCCGAACCATGCTGCGGCAAACCATTTGGTTCTTCTGTTGCAGTATGCTCTTTGCAGGCTTCCTGATGTTTCTTCAGCAGAGCACCAACAGCCGCCGGATTTTTCTGGGCAATCAATGCTTTTACTTGCAGCTTTCTCTTCCGGTTTGCATTTTCTGCACGCTATTGGCATATGGAGTTCTGCGACTCTGGCATGCTGTCCGGATGCGATGCCGACACACCGATGTTCCCTATCGGGTCTATATTCGCATCGGCTCAGAAACTCGCATACAAACGGGGTTAGCAGACACCGGAAACAACTTGGTTGACCCATACAGCGGCTTGCCCATCATTGTTTGCAGCCGACAGGCATTTTCTGACCTGCTGCCGCAATGCCAGAAAAAACAGCGGCACTACCACTATGTTCCCTATGGGACAGTATCCGGCACAAGTTTGATGCCAGTTTTTCAGGCGGATGAAGTGCTGCTGCAAAATGAAACAACGGGAGCAAGACAGCAGGTTGCTGCACGCATTGGGTTGGCAGATGCACAGGAGCAGGCAATTTTTCACCCCAACCTCCTGCAAACGATTTAACGGTCTATGTGCGTAGAAAGGAGTTTGCCTTATGAAATCTTTGCTGCAATTTTTGCGGCAGCTGCAATTCTGGCTTTGTCCGGGACAGATGCACTACATTCACGGAGCGGATACGTTACCGCCGCCGCTCTCTGCTCCGGAGGAACGGGCGATGCTGGAGGCACTGGCAAACGGCAACACGGATGCCCGAGAACAACTCATTGTTCACAACCTCCGATTGGTGGTCTACATTGCAAAGAAATTTGAATCCACTGGCATTGGTCTGGAAGACCTGATTTCCATTGGCACGATCGGGCTGATCAAAGCGGTGAACACCTTCTGCCCCACGAAGAAAATCAAACTTGCAACCTATGCTTCCCGATGTATCGAAAATGAGATCCTGATGTTCCTGCGAAAGGCAACGCAATATCGAGGAGAAGTTTCCATTGATGAACCGTTGAACATTGACTGGGATGGAAACGAACTGCTGCTCTCGGATATTTTGGGAACAGATGCTGATGTGGTCAGCCGGAACATCGAACAGGAATCGGAACGGGAACTGCTCCGCTCTGCGGTTTCAGAACTAGGCACACGGGAACGGAAAATCATGGAGTTGCGGTTCGGACTGGTGGATGGAAAAGAAAAGACACAAAAAGAAGTTGCTCAAGCAATCGGAATTTCGCAATCTTACATCTCCCGCCTAGAAAAGAAAATCATCCGAAAACTGAGAGGCACCTTGCAACAATTCAACCAATAAACAACAAAAAAACCGCTGTACATCGTTTTGATGTACAGCGGCGTTTTATGTTTGCTGTTTTATTTCCTTTTTAAAGAGAAGGGAAACCAATTACTTTATGCTTCATCTGGTGTGCCAGGACCCAAATCCTTTACAAGGAGCAGTACGAACTTCATCAGCTTCATAGCATCTGTTTCATTTATACCATCTGATACTTCTGTTACATCTGCATTAATTGCTGCAATGTCTGACAGCGTTACAAGACCAGCCAGATTCTTGTTCAACAGAATGGTATCACGCAAGTCTACAACGCCATCCAAGTTGACATCGCCATAGAACGGCTTAAGTTCTTCTGTCGTCGTAGTTGCTGCTGTTGTAGTTGTTGTTGCCTTAGCAGTTGTGGTAGTAGCCTTTGCTGTGGTAGTAGTAGTTGTGGTCGTAGTCGTTGTTGTAGTTGCAGCTGTAGTAGTTGTTGTTGTGGTTTCTGCATTTACCGTTACATTAACGGTATCCTTCTGACCCTTCGGTGTTTCAACATTGATGACAACGGTTCCTGCACCAACACCGGTAACATTACCATCCTTGTCAACCGTTGCAATGGTCGGATCTTCAGAAGTAAAGGTGCATCCGTCAACATTTGTTGAAATCTTTCTGGTATCGCCAACCTTGATGATCATATTCTTCGGGCTAACGCTCAGATCCTTTTCAAACAAGTCTTTCTTGGCAGTATTCTTCTTGTTGTCAACATCATAGTAAGCAGAAACGCTCTTGAGGTTGACAGAAGTTACTTCCTTGCCTTCGTTGTTATCTGCATAGTACAAAGCGATAGAGAAATGGTCGCCTTCCTTTTCGGTACTAACCTTGTTCAAGAGGGACATAATTGTACCATCTTCGCTAAGGGTAACATTTGCAACGTCCGCCGGCATAATCCACATATAAGTGTATTCATGATTCTTATCATCGGATTTTACCAATGCGATAGAACCAGCCTGATACCAATAATCGCTTGCCTTGTCAACAACAGTAGTACCATTGCCTAATACGAGCTGTCTTGCATCGACCTTGCTGTCCAGTGTAAATTCAATTGCATAAACATCGGCAGTCGTTTCATAAGTCATACCGAGGTCAGAATACAGGATTTCCAACGGGTCATCACCGGTCTTCAGTTCCTTGTTAATGGTGAGTTCTTTTGTCTGGCTCTTATACGGGAAGGTCAATTCTTCGGTATAAGTCAGCATTGCACTGTCGATATCCAGAGATTCCAGCGGTGTGTATTCTTCTGCTTCGATTTCACCGTACCACAACTGGAATGAAATGGTCTTGCCGGAAGCAGCATCTGCATACTGTTTCACATCTTCCGGAACGTCCCAAGTTACCTGTACATAGTCGCCAAAGCTCTGTTCTTTCAGGTCTTTTCCGTTCTGAATCTGTACCAGACCATTTTCTGTATCTGGAGAACCAATCTTGTAACCAACATTTTCGAGGTTCTTTGCAACATCATCATAGGTATCTGCACCGATATCATTGTACCAGTAACCAGCATTTCCATCTTTCTTGAAGCCTGCCAGAGAATCATCGGTTACATTGCCAGCTTCATCTCTACCAATCTTTGCCTTTGCCTTTTCGGTATCTGCCGGAGTACCAGCATCTACATTCAAGCCGCCGCCGTACATGATACGAGTAACATTCTGCTTATCCTTTGCACGCATCACAACGGTCAGAGCTTCTGGTGTGATCTTTGTGGTTTCATCGCCAGAACCAATTCCGAAATCATCATAAGAGAACTTATGGCTGTTCAGCGGGTCGCCGTTCTTCCGGATGGTTGCTTCGGAGTTTTCATCGCCGTACTTTTCAGAATAACCATCTTCGCTGTAATCTTCACCCTTCGGGCTTGGTGTCAAAGTGATCGTATCTGTGCCGTACTGAGCCTGTGCGAGCTTCTTCAGGTCGTCTGCATTCAGTTTCTTGGTGATGGTAGATTTTACAGTTGCTGTGCCATCCTTATTATCTACGAACGAATAGTCACCGCTCTGTTCATTCTTACTGCTGTAGAAGCCGCCTTCACCAGTGTTCGGGAACTGTGCTTCCTTGTCCTCGCCGCCTGGATTATCCGGATTACTCGGGTTCGGATCTGTAGAAACCATCATATCCTTTGCTGTTCCGTTTACGGTTACACTCTTCAATGTAACTGGAACTGCCTCACCAGATACGGTTTCTGCATAGCAGTTCTGCATATCGAACCGCTTTTCTTCGTTCCACCATTCACCAACTGCCCAGCTATCCAACTGGTAGTAGTTTACTTCTACCTTGCTCAGGTCAATGGTAATAGTGAAGTCGCTGCTGTCCGAATCACCATAATCAATGTATCCTTCAATGGCTTCTTCTGCCGGAGAATACCAGTCGCCATAAGCAGAAGTAACATTGATGCCGAACCAATAAGAGAACTTCTTGATCTGTTCTTTCGCAGTGAAATTGAACTGCAGTGAAGTAATCTTATTGCTTGAGCTATAGTTCTTATAAGCGTCATCCTTCAAATAAGAAGTATAGCGGCATTCCTTCCAGTTGACCGGTCTTGTCTGCTTGTTTCCGCCGCCGTCTGTATAAGATTCTGACTCGCTGGAGGAAATCGCAAGTTCCTGACCAACCTGTATTTCTGTTGTTGTGCCAGCAGCCCAAACGATCGGGGTTGCAGCCATTGAAGTTCTGAGCATTGCCACACTCATCACAGCAGCAAATGCACGCTTTTTCCATACAGTATGTACCATTATTGATACCATCCTTTCTCTACTCTTTTTTGCTTCTCATTGAATCATAACAGGTTTATGCCTATGTTATAAACGTTTCATTTCGAACTGTTCTTATTATACCACGATGTTTCAATAAAATTGTAGATTTTTTATTAACATTGCGAAGAAATGGGCATTTTCGCTGTAGAAATTCTAGTCCCTATTTTTGTGCAATTTACACAAATTCCAGACGAATTATTGAAAGATGTAGAAAAACAGATGCAATTTCAAATACAGAATTCACAAAACCGGACAACAATTGCTGTCCGGTTTTGTTTCATTTTCTAGTCGTTGTGGTTGTTTCAGTTGTATGAACAGTCACACGCTCCGGTGTTGTAACGGTTGTGGTCACAACGGGCGTATCGACTTTCACGCCTTTCACATAGACTTTGTTGGTGTAGTCCCCGACTGCCCAGACCCGATCCCATTTTTCACAAGAAATGGTCGGTGTATAACTGAACGAAACCGATTCGCCTTCCATCTGCGGTGCACCCAGCAGATTGACCGTTACGGTCAAATCCGCAGCAGACAGATGTTCAATCTGGTTCTTTGGTCCAATCATTTTTACAGTGAGCTGACTGGTGTCTACGGTCATATTATATGTGGTTGGTGCGTTCATAATGCTGATGTCTGTCACAACAAATTCTTTTTCTACCAAATTCGAAGCATCCAACGCCAGATTTACAGAAGTAACGCCCGAAAGATTCTCATAGTTCTCCGGAATTTCCAGTGGGAAGTCCTTAGAATAGCCAATTCCAATATCCGAAAGTGAAATCTGTCCAATGCTGAACGCTGTTTCTGCATCCAAATTGGCATCAGAAGTTGCCAGCGTAATATGATCTTCCGACTGTTTCAGCAAACTCCGCAGGTATGCTTCATCAAAGTTCGTTGGCACATTTCGCAGCTGATAGGTAATATCCAAGGTCTGCGTATACTGCACCGGAATTTCTACCGCATAATTCGAAAGTGTATATTCCAAATAGGTGCTTTCTACTGGCGTATCATTTTCATCCCGAAATTCCAGCTGGTCGGTCGTCAAAATCGTTGTTGCGGAAAGTTCCCGTTCTTTCGGAATCACCGCTGCTGCATAGCTGATTCGATTCATAATGGTTTCCGGCCCTGTCACTTCCACTTCATTCGGTGTCACCTTGACATCTTCTGTATTGATCACACAGGTGCTGGAACTGGTGATTTTTCCAATGTCGCCTTGAATCGGATACTTCTTCGTGACCATCTTATCAAACCGCACATTGACGGATTTCGGCGAAATGGATTTTACGGTGAATTGTGTGCCATCTTTGCTGGAAACGCTGATGTCCAGCGTTTTCACGCCCGAAGAAGTGACATTTTCTACGACAGGCGTTGCAATCATATCATTGGCATCTAAGTTTCCGACTTGCGAACGATTGCCCTCGATTTGCACGGTAACTTCTTTCACGCTGTAATCAATGACACTGTATCCATTGAGTTCCGCTGCCGTTCCCGTAATATCCACCGTCAAGGGAATGTGAGAGATGGTACGGGGTGTGGTCGGATACAAGTTGATGGAAATCGCAAACCAAAGAAAAATTGCCGTGATAATCGAAAAAATCATCGTTTCCATACGGGTGTTGAACAAATAGGAAAATAAGCGAAACCGTTTTTTTTCTGGATTCTTTGCTGTCTTCATGGCTGCTCCTTCTCCTTTTTCGATTTAATAAACGGAATTTTCCGAGCAGCTTTCCGAATCGCAGAATCCGTATCCGTCTGAATCAGGCGGTCTGTCAGCAACTGTTTCAGCTGTTCCCGTGTAAATCCGCTTTTCAGCAGCCCATTTTCTGCAACAGAAATTGAACCGGTTTCCTCCGATACCACGATGACAATCGCATCTGAATTTTCACTCATGCCGATGGCTGCCCGATGGCGAGAACCCAACTTTTTATTGACAAGTTCTTCTTTCTGCGGCTTCGGCAGGAAGCAGGCAGCTGCTAAAATCATGCCATCTCGCATAATAACTGCCCCGTCATGCAGCGGCGTTTTCGGGTAAAAAATATTCCCGAATAATTCCTTGCTGGGCGTTGCATTCAAAATTGTTCCGTTGTCAATCTGTTCGCCTAGACGTGTCTGCCGTTCGACAACAATTAATGCACCGGTGGAAGTTGCAGACAGTTCCACGCAGGCATCGCAAATTGCTTCAATTGCCGTCCCCCAGACGGCTGCATCTCCTGTGGGCGTAGAGAGTCCCAAGGACAGCCCCCACTTACTATTTCCCACCTTTTCCAATGCTCGCCGCAGTTCCGGCTGGAACATAATCATCAGGGCAATCACGCCGATACTGAACGCCTGCTCCATCAGGTAGGAAACGACTTTCATCTGTAAAAACTTTGCAATGATGTACGCAATAAATAATAGCACAATCCCTTTCATCAACTGTCCGGCACGGGTTTCCCGTACCAATTTAATCACCCAGTAGACCAAATAGGAAAGCACCAAAATATCAAATACATCCACCAATTCTGTGGTTTTCAGGATACTGAACAAACTGTTGATTGCATCCCGACACCACGTCATCAACTCTGTCCATCTCACTGGTTTGTTGTCACACCCTTCTTCATTCTGCAAGCCTTGCAGAATCCTCCAATTTCCGCCAACGGTAACCAAATTTTCGTTTCCATTTGGTTAGTTTCGGATTCTTTTTTCTCTTTTTTTCTATTTCTATTGTAACAAGCTTCCGCCAGAATTGCAAGGGATTTCACAAAATTTTCATGGAAATTCCCGTCCGCACGTTTCTGCAATCTCCGCATAAAATAGTAGTATCCGAAAAGAAGAAAGGGGGAGAGAATGATGTTGGAATGTCAAGTCGGCATGCAGTCCGATACCCAAGCCCGAAAGGCACAAGCCATTTTGCAGCGATACGGCTATTCCTGCCGGATTCAGCGGCAAGTACACGACACACCGGAGGGGTGCAGCTATTTATTGCAGACAAAAGGGGCTTGTAAACCCATTGCAGACCTGCTGGAGGAAAACGGCATTCCCTTTTTATCTCTGCGGAATGTGCGTGATGCACAGTGATTAATTTTGACAACGCTGCAACGACGTTTCCAAAGCCACGCTCTGTTCGGCAGGCAATGGAAATGGCGATGCTGAAATACGGCGGAAACGCTGGTCGAGGCGGTCATCAGCTCACGGAACGCACATCAGAACAGGTTTTTGCTGCAAGAAAAGAAGCTGCTGCCTTTTTCGGCGGAAAACCGGAAAATACCATCTTTTGTCTAAACTGTACGCACGCTTTAAACCTCGCCATTCAGGGCATCGTACAGCCAAACGACCATGTGATTATCAGCAATCTGGAACACAATGCCGTATTGCGTCCAGTGGCAGCAATGGTACGAGAACGAGGGGTGCAGTGCAGTATTGCTCCGGTTTCAGTCGATGACAAGGAAACCATTGCTGCATTTCGGGCACGCATTCGCCCCAATACCAGAGCCATTATTTGCACGCTTGCTAGCAATGTTACGGGGCAGATTCTTCCCTATCGGGAACTGGCTGCCCTCTGTAACGAGCATGGTATTTGCATAATTGCCGATGGTGCACAGGCTTGCGGAACGCTGCCAGTACAGATGTCGGATGGAATCAATATTCTCTGCACCGCCGGACACAAGGGGCTATATGGTGCGACCGGAACAGGCTTGCTGATTACTGACACCAAATTTCCCATTAAACCGTTGTTATATGGCGGAACAGGCAGCCTTTCTGCAAAACTGGAAATGCCGGATTTTCTGCCCGACCGTCTGGAATGCGGAACGCTGAATATTGCCGGGATTCTGTCTTTGCGAGCAGGAATTGCCTTCGTCAAAAAAACCGGAACTGCTGCGATTTTCCAGCATGAAACGACCTGCTGCAACAAGTTTTTATCCATGCTGCAAACCATGCCGCAGGTGACTGTTTATCGACAGCCGGGGGCTGCTTATGCACCCATTGTTTCATTTAATATACAAAATTTATCTTCCGAAGAAACAGCAGAATTACTCGACCAAAAGGGCTTTTGTCTACGGGCAGGGCTGCACTGTGCACCGCTGGCACATCGTGCAATCGGAACGATAGACGGCGGAACGGTGCGGTTTGCACCCTCTATTTTTAATACACTACCGGAGGTTGTCGCATTGGGTAATGCTATTCGGAATTTGTGAGAATCTAGGGAAAGATGCAGGGAAAACGCTTCTCTGCATCTTTTTTATAAACAAAAGGCTTTTGTCTACGGGCAAAGCTGCACGGTATACCTTTTATTTTTCATACACTGCCGGAGATTGTCGCACTGGGCAATGCCATCCGGAATTTGTGAGAATCTAGGGAAAGATGCAGGGAAAATACTTCTCTGCATCTTTTTTATAAACAAAAGGACATATCGCACAAAAGCAAACGATGTCTTTTTTTACTTGACCGCCCCCCTTTTTCGTGCTATACTGATTTTATCTATGATAGAAAGGACGGAGTTTTCATGACTTCTTCACCAGATACTTCCGGGATTCTCGTTTGTGCCGGAAATGCCACCCGTATGCAAGGACAAAATAAAATCCTCCTGCCGCTCGGACAAACCAACGTCATTGGCATGTCCATGCTAGCAATGGAACACTGCGACCGCATTGCAGAATTTATTGTGGTTGCTCGCCCCAGTGACCACGATGCCATTCAAAAAACCATTGCAGACTTACAGCTGAAAAAATGCTCTGCAATCGTTCCCGGCGGTGCAACCCGACAGGAAAGCGTCCTGAACGGTGTTCGGGCTGCCTCAAAAGAAACAAAACTGTTCGCCATTCACGATGGTGCAAGACCGCTTGTAAAGCCGGAACACATTACCGCTGTCATTCATGATGCGGAAGTGTTCGGCGGTGCAACGCTCGGCGTTCCGGTAAAAGATACCATTAAAGTCGTCAACGATGGGCTGATTGTCGATACCCCCTACCGCCCACACCTTTACAGCACGCAGACACCACAGGTTTTCCAGAAGCGAATCTACTTTGAAGCTGTAGATTTTGCACTGGAACACCACCTTGATTTTACAGATGACTGCCAGCTTGCAGAAGCCATTAACTGCAAGGTTTACATGACCATTGGCGACTATACCAACCTGAAAATCACCACGCCCGAAGATATTTTCATTGCTCGGATGCTGCTGGAAAAACGAATGGAGGAATCAACATGCACAAAATAAGAATTGGTCACGGATATGATGTACACCGCTTAGTCGAAAATCGAAAGCTGATTTTAGGCGGCGTGGAAATCCCCTTTGAACGGGGACTGCTCGGACATTCTGATGCAGATGTCCTGCTGCATGCCATTTCTGATGCTCTGCTGGGAGCGGTTGCACTGGGCGACATCGGCAAGCATTTCCCAGACACTGACCCTCGCTATGCTGGAGCAGATAGTATGCTGCTTTTAAAAGAAGTTGTTCGGCTGGTTCGGAATGAGGGCTATCAGGTCGGCAATCTGGATGCGACCATTTTATGCCAACGTCCGAAGTTAGCCGGATTCATTTCTGCAATGCGGGAAAACATTGCTGCCTGCTGTGAAATTCCTGTTTCGGATGTCAGCGTCAAGGCTACAACAGAAGAGAAGTTGGGCTTTACTGGTTCGGGAGAGGGCATTGCCGTTCATGCAGTGGCATTGCTGGAACGCATCGACTAAATCAAAGCGATAAAACACAAAACCACCGCAGGAAATCATCCATTCTGCGGCGGTTTTGTGTTTTGATATAAGTTCCAGAACGGAACAAACACCATGATTTTACTTATACTTTCGATTCAGGAATGCAACAACACCGGCAGCCGTCAAAGTCAAGCCGATTGCAACCGCTGGAGCAGTCGCCGTGTCACCTGTTTTTGGTGTGCTACTTGTTGATTTCTGTACGGCAGCAGTCGGGCGTGCCGAATCATTCGGCTTTTTGGAATCATCATCAAATTCAAAGGTCGGAATCTTGTCAACCTGCTGGATTCCATCCTGAGAAATTGCATAGAATACCAGCTTTCCATCTGTCATTTCTACAACGACATACATGGTTGGATTGACCCCTGCATCAGTTGCACAATAAAGAACATAGTAGTCACTTGTATTCTCCAAGGTTTTGTAGAATGTTGTGAACTGCACATAAAATTCATCATAAAACGGATTGTCCGAGCAAACCAATGCATCATTGTGATCGAAATCGTCATAGTAGGTCACGTAGAAAATATCTTTTGTTCCATCCGTCTTTACATAATAAACGACTTGATAAGTATAGCCCTCTTCGTCAACATAGTATGTATGATACGTGCCGATCCATGTTCCATCCTCCAGCTGAAGAATGTTATCGCTCGAATAGTCCGGAAGCATCTCTACATTTTCTTCATCCGGAAGCAAGTCAGGATTAGAGCCGGACTGAATCTCATCGATCAAATTATCGATCTGCTTTTGCAGTTCTTCCATAATTTTTGAAGTTTCTTCTGCGGAATACGTGGTCGTCGTCGTAACAGAAGCGGATTCTGTTCCAGTTACTGCTACTGTTGTTTCAACACCATCTGCATCACTTTTTACCGCAATCGTCGTGGAGGTGGGTTCTTCGGATTGTACAATTGTCGTGGTGATTGCTGTTTCTTCTGTTACCGTAGTTTCGTTGACTTCCATTTTTGCTTCATCCACAGCAGTGGTTTCTGTTCTTGTTTCTGCAATTTCCGAAACGGCTGTTTCTGCTTCGGCTTCCGTTGTAACGACTGTTTCCACTGCTGGTTCTGTTGCAGCAGTGTCTTCTGCTCCAACGGTCAAACCTGTTGTACCCAGCATGCTCAGAGCTGCCAGAATCGCCAACATTTTCTTAGTATTCATTCTGAATCCCTCCTGCTTTCATATTCAGATGTAAAAAAAGTCATTTTATCATCAGCCACAACTATTTTTTCATCTGTCCAACTTTATTATAACATGTTTTATTAAAAAAATCAACTGTTTTTTCCTTTTTTAAAAATTTCCTGTAAATTGAAAAGAGCAGTCGGCTTTTCTCTGCATCTCTGATACTGCTGCCCTAAAAAAAACAACTCTGCGGCTCTAAAAACCTTACCTTCTGAAATGCATTTTTGTGCATTTTTTATAGAATTTCATTAGATTTGTCATTTTCTTCGCACAGATGTCTTGACAGGTATTTCAAAAAATGTTAAACTGTTTTTGTAAAGTAATTTCTAAAATTTCTGTTTCAAAGGAGAATTGCCATGCAATGGAGTCCTGTTTCCAAGGCGGAACTGCCTGCCTATCTGAAAAAAGCAGCTGCCCTGCTCGCTGTTGCAACTGTACTCGGCGGATGCAGCGGACAGCCGTCTGATTCTGAACCAACACAAACAGCACTTGCTGGAGAAGTCGAAACAACTGCTCCGACAACAACAACGACCACTTCAACCACATCAGAACTGCTGCAATTGGCTGGGGAAATTGACGTTTCTGAATCGGATGCGGTGACAAGTTCGGATTCCTGATATTTTAGGAATGCTTTATGAAAAAAGAAAGAAAGGATGTTGCATTATGCAATGGAAACCGATGAAGGAGTATAAAGCTCCTGCCTATCTGGCAAAAGCAGCAACGCTGCTTGCTGCAACGACACTCTTAAACGGATGCGGAAACTTACCTGTTACACCAATTGACCCACCGCAGTCCGGTACAACTGCCACGACTGCACAGACCACAACCGCACTGAGCGGAGAGGCATCAATCCCACAGGAAACAACGATTTCCACACCACCTGTTACAACCACCACAACAGAAGCCATGTTTGAGGGTGCTCTCACAACACCGCAACCTACGACATTAGCCGGAGACATTATCATACCACAGGAAACGACAACCATACTGAAAGGAACTTTCCCTGTATCACAATCCACGACAACTACGACAACTGAACCAATGCTTGCAGGAGCTCTCACGACACCACAACCCACTACAACCATGACAACAGAACCCATGTTTGAAGGTGCTCTTACCACGCCACAACCGACTACAACCACCACAACCGCTGCCCCAGAACAGCCATAAGGGAGGCGTTTTCTTGCACATTACACTCCACCTCACTGACCAATGCAATCTAGATTGCAGCTATTGTGTTCACGAAAAACGAAACTGTGTCATGTCCGAAACCGTCTTAAATGCTGCCTGCGACTATATCTTTCAGAGCGGAACAACTGCTGGCATCTGTTTTTTCGGCGGAGAACCACTGCTGGAAAAAGGCTTGCTGCAAAAGGCAGTTACTCGCTGTCAGCAGCATGCCAAAGAAACTGGTATCCCGTTTCAATGCAAGATGACCACCAACGGCACCCTGTTGGACAAGGCGTTTATCCAGTATGCAAAATCCATCGGGATGCAGATTGGTTTATCGTTTGACGGCACGGGGCAAGACCGCTGTCGGCGGTATCGGGACGGCAGCGGAACATTCTCCGACTTGGAACGCAATGCAAAATTGCTGCTGGAACAACTCCCAAATAGTTATGCGATGATGACGATTGCTCCGGAGGCAGTCGACACCTACACCGACTCGGTTAAATATCTGTATCGGCTCGGCTTTCGCAACATGAATGCAACCCTCGCATATGGAAAACGGGTACACTGGACAGATGTCCATCTGGAACAGCTACAGACAGAGTTACAGAAAACGGCAGACTTCTACGAACAGCAATTTCTACAGGGAACACCGTTCTACTTCGGAACATTTGACGGGAAAATTCAGGATAGCATTCGGGGACACTGCTCCGGTGAACGCTGCCATTTAGGTCTACGGCAGATGCCCGTTACACCGGACGGCTCGCTGTATCCCTGCACACAATTCATCAACGACCCAGATTATCTGCTGGGCGATGTTTTTCACGGGCTGGACAAGGAAAAAGTTCGAAAGTTGATTCATCGGGAGGCAACGCCGAATCGCTGTCAGGAATGTGCCTTGAAAAACCGCTGCACGAACGCTTGCGGCTGTATGAATCGGCTGGAAACTGGCGATGAAAATCAGGTTTCCCCACTGCAATGCACCTATGAACGGATGCTGATTGCAACGTGTGATGCTGTTGCAAATCGCATGATTGAACAAAAACCAGAAGCATTTCTGAAAAAATTCGCATAACGAAAACCGCCGCAGGAAATCGTCCATCCTGCGGCGGTTTTTAATTCAAATAGAAAAATGATTCGTGCGGTTTACTTCTTTCTCTTGCTGATGAACGCAACAACACCAGCAGCCGTTAAAGTCAGACCCACTGCAACCGCTGGAACGGTCGTTGCGTCACCGGTTTTCGGTGTGCCAGAGGTATTCTTTGTAGCAGTGGAAGCAGGAGCGTTGCTTGCAGAACCGTTGTCGGTCTTGCCGCTGTTTCCATTATCACTACCACCTGTTACAATGTTACCGTTTTCGTCAATAGTAACGGTTACAGTAAAGGAATCTAAACGATCACCTATTCCAGCACCACACTGTCCATGACTTACATTGACATTCGGATCTTCACTTGAAGAAAACGTTCCTGTTGTACCAGTAATTGTAATTGTTCCCGGCTTTGCATTCTCTACTATAAAGCCATCTACAAAATAACCGTTTGGCACAATGCTTACTGTCCCATTCGTGCAACCTGTAATAGTTGTGCAGCTAATAACCATGCTGTCTTTATAATTACTTTCTGTAATTTCCTGACCTCTTTTGTAACAAAAAGCTTTGACATAGCTGGTCGGAATTTCAACTGTGAAAGTCTTTTCCTGATTGTCATCGGTTGTTGTTCCTGTGGATACGAACTTGCCGTTTTCAAAAATATAGGTGTGGTACTTTACAACGCCACTGTAATCCGTATGGTCAACTACAGTAACCGTATTTGAACCAGTTTTAACCAAATATCTATTAATCTTACCATAATCTGCCGGTCTTTCACTTCCGCCATTATACCCTTCAACTGGAACAGAAACCAACAATGTTCCATCCTGAGAATAAATATTCAAATACAACCATGCTTCACCTTCACTAGGTTCTTTATTACTATATTCTACCTTTGGTGTCAAGGTTACTCCATCCAGAACGAAATCCCCAGTAACAACTTCTTCCTTTGTTCCCGTTGTTGTGGTGGTTGTCGTCGTTGTGCTGTCTGTAGTAGCGGCGGTTGTAGTCGGTGCTGTGCCAGCTGGTATAAACTGACCATCTACATACTGATAAGATTGATTTCCACCATATGCATCAATTGTTAAAATATCGCCATCAATAGAAATAAAATCCAGAACAGGCTTCAAATATACAGGAGTGTCACTGCCACTACCGCCGCCATCACCTTTCATGAATAACGCTATTTTTGTCAAATTTGTTGCTGTAACGGATCCATCTTCTTCAATTCGATTGATGATCAAACCAACACAACCAGATTGAAACAGCGGATCGCTGGAATCAAAATCCTCTGGATCTACTTCAACAGCCTGAAATTTTATACCATTAAAAGTAAACTCTGCGGTTTCTCCAATTTTTCCAACAACCTGATTCGCTTCTGTAGCAGCTGTTTCTTCCGTCACATCTGTTTCCACAGTTGTTTCCGTTTCAGTTTCAGCTGTTGTTTCCGCAGCAGTCGTTTCTGCCTCGGTTTCAGTCGTGGTGATTGCTTCGGTTGCCGGTTCGGTCGTGGTAGCCGTATCTTCTGCCCCAACGGTCAAACCAGTTGTGCCCAATACGCTCAGAGCTGCCAGAATTGCCAACATTTTCTTCATTTTCATTCTGATTTCCTCCTATTTCCACAATTCAGACGCAGAAAGCGACGTTTTTTTCATTTCGTCGCCCATGTTTTTCCATCTGATTGTTTTTATTATAGCACACGCATTCGGAAAAATCAACCATTTTTTCATTTTTCAGCAAATCCCCACAAATTTCCTGTCTTGAAATTGTAATTTTTTACATATTTTGATCTGAATTCCAAAAAAAAGCAGGCACTGCACGTTGTCAGTTCCTGCTTTTTTCATACTATTCGTTTCCGCCATCTTGGTGCAGCCGATAGGATAACGCCATCAAACTATCTCCCAGATGAACATTTTCAACTTGGATGGTGTTTCGGTCAACTTCTAAATCACAGTGACTGAAATTCCAAAATCCGTGAACGCCCAGATGCACCAAATCATCCGCAACCGCCTGTGCAGCGTGTTCCGGAATACAAAGTACCGCTGCTGCTGGATGCACCTGCCCGCAAAAATCAGAAAGCTGCGTCATATGCTGCACTGTCAATCCGCCCAGCACCTGCCCGCAAACCGTTGGCACAATATCAAAAATGCCTGTCAGATAGAATCCATAGGCTGGAAAATCAATGTTGACGGCAATCACGCTGCCCAAATGACCGGCTCCAATTAAAACCGCCGGCATACACTGTTCCAGCCCGATGATTCTGCCCAATTGTGCCCGTAAGTCTGATACATGATAGCCATAGCCCTGATGTCCGAATCCGCCAAAACAGTTTAAATCCTGACGAATTTGTGATGCAGTCGAGCCGAGCTGTGTTGCCAGTGCCTGCGAGGAAGTGCGTTCAACACCTGCTCGCTCCAGTTCCGAAAGATAGCGATAATAGCGTGGCAGTCTCCGAACAACAGAGTCAGAAACCGGTTCTTTCAGCATCATTGGATTGCACTCCTATTCTTTTTATACTGCTGTTAATTTACTGCATCGCTGCGTCCAGACGTTCCCGAATGGCTTCCAAAAATTCCTTGGAGTTTACCTTCTTCTTGTTTTCCAACTTGGAAATCAAGTACAGGTCGCCTGTCATGACACCGTCTTCGATGGTCTGAATGGTTGCAGCTTCCAGCTTGTCAGCAAACTGCATCAGTTCCGGCAGGTTGTCCAGTTCGCCACGCTTCCGCAGTGCACCTGTCCATGCAAAGATGGTTGCAACGGAGTTGGTCGAAGTTTCCTCACCCTTCAGATACTTGTAATAGTGCCGCTGAACCGTACCATGTGCAGCTTCGTATTCGTAAATACCAGTCGGAGAAACCAGAACAGACGTCATCATTGCCAGGCTGCCATAAGCTGTGGAAACCATATCGGACATCACATCGCCGTCATAGTTCTTGCAAGCCCAGATATAACCGCCGTGCGAACGAATCACTCTTGCAACAGCGTCATCGATCAGGGTATAGAAGTATTCAATGCCTGCTTCTGCAAACTTTTCCTTGTATTCTGCATCAAAGATTTCCTGGAAAATATCCTTGAATGTATGGTCATACTGCTTGGAAATGGTGTCCTTGGTTGCAAACCAAACATCCTGCTTCAAATCCAAACCATAGTTGAAGCAAGCCCGTGCAAAACCAGCGATGGAATTATTCTTGTTGTGCAGACCCTGAACAATGCCGTCGGTATCCTTGAAATCAAAAATCAGCTGACGGGTTTCTTCGCCTTCTGCATTGGTAACAACCAATTCTGCCTTAGAACCCTGCTTCACTTTCATTTCGGTGTTTTTATAAACATCGCCATAAGCGTGACGAGCAATTGTAATCGGCTTTGTCCAAGTTGGAATATACGGTTCAATGCCCTTTACCAGAATCGGGGTGCGGAATACAGTACCGTCCAGAATGGCACGAATCGTACCGTTCGGGCTCTTCCACATCTGGGAAAGATGATATTCCGGCATTCTTGCAGCATTCGGGGTGATGGTTGCACACTTTACAGCAACGCCATACTTTAAGGTTGCGTTTGCACTGTCAATGGTAACCTGATCCTTTGTCTTTTCCCGATAGTCCAGACCCAAATCATAATATTCCGTCTTGAGGTCTACATACGGTGTCAGCAGGATGTCCTTGATCCACTGCCACAGAATTCGGGTCATTTCGTCGCCGTCCATTTCTACCAGCGGCGTTGTCATTTGAATCTTTGCCATTGTTTTTCCTCCTCAGATTTTCTCATTGTTGACGCTGCAACAATTTTTTCAAAGCGGTTCTGTCGGCATGGTTGTCACTGCCAACACGCTTTTTTCTACAAAACGTCTGTCGATTTCTTGCCTGTCGTTCTGTGATGTCCGTTTAGAGCAGTTCCTGAATCGCAATAAATCCGATGCCCATCAGCAACCCTGCCAGTATGATGCAACCTTCCAGCAAATGCACATGCGGTTTTCTTGTGATTTTTCGAGCCAGTATATATAAGATACCAGTAATGGGAATTAGGATTCCCAAAAGTCCCATCGTCCAAACGGGATTCTCTCGAAAAATCCGGAAAAACTCCAGCAGTGATTTGGTTCTCCTCTTTATACCATATCCGATAATCGGAATGCCAATCAAAAGAGAACTCCCGATTCCACCGATGGCAATCAGCTGTTTGTTCCAGCGTTGCGGTTTCGATGCAGATTCAATCTGTCCATCAATTCTATTTTCTGTATCTTGTGCCATTTATGCAAACACCACCCACCGCAATACACCTAAAATTAACAGGTGCAGCGGATAGAACACATAGAAAAACCACTTGTGAAACGGTTTCTTGCTGCCGCTCTTTCCGTTGTATCCAAACTGAATGAGTGGAAACACCAGAAAAATTCCGACTTGAAAGAATGCCAGCCACCAAGGTGTCGTTGCCAGCATATTTCCGCAGCAGAACAGCGTCAGCATACAAAATGCTGTCCACTTTTTCCGTGGATTGTTCCGATAACAGAAAAAGAATAATGCATACAGAATGTCAAAAATTGCCCAATCTCCGAACAGGGACAGGATACAAAGCCCGATGATGCCCAATACCTTGACCGGTTGCGGACACCTGCCTTTATCCCATAGCCAGATGGCAAGCAGACTCAGCAGCAATGTATAAATCACACCAAACTGCAAGCCAATATATCCTAGTTCAAAATAGGAAAACGGAATCCAAGACAACAAAGCAAATATGCCCAGCCGACACGCATATTTTTCCACGCTGCGGGTGTAATAATACCCATCCGCCAGCATATATGCCATCGTCGGGCCAGTCAGCCGCCCAATGATATGCATGATTTGCCCCAACAGCGATGCGGTCGGGACAAATGCCCATGCGATATGGTCAATCAACATGGCGATGATGACCAGATATTTCAATTCATTTCGATTGAGGGAATGTAATTTGGTCATTGTAGAATCCCTTTCGGTCAGGATTTTTCACGATACTTCCGAAAAAGTGCAATGCCTGCGACCACTGCAACTGCAATCAACAAAAGCACAATTGCGGTAACAGGGCTTTCCTGAAAAAGATGGAAAAAGTTGCGAACGGTTCGCTGTCTTCTCCATGCAATCAGCAAAAAGATGACTACTGCTATGACAATACCGCCAATCGTTCCTTTTCCCTTTCCGGTATTTTTCGGTTCTGCCATCGTTTTTCCTTTCCCGTTTTGCTTACTTGCTCAGTGCATCTCTGGTATAATCCAGCAGACCGCCTGCCAGAATAATATCCTTTGTCCGTCCGGTCAGTTCACACAATACCGGAATTTCAACGCCTGTGGTCTTGTTGACCAGTGTCAGTGTTGTTTCGCCATTTTCAATGTGCTTCCGAACATCTGCCAGTTCCAGTTCATCGCCCTGTGCAATCTTTTCATAGTCTGCTTCGTTGACAAATGTCAGCGGAAGAATTCCAGCATTGATGAGGTTTGCACGGTGAATTCTTGCGAAGCTCTTGACCAGAACTGCCTTTACACCCAAATACAGCGGAGCGAGGGCTGCGTGTTCTCTGGAAGAACCCTGTCCATAGTTCGAGCCACCAACGATGATGCTCTTACCCATTTCCTTGGCTCTGGTCGGGAATGCTTCATCACAAACTGTGAAGCAATGCTGCGAGATTGCCGGAATATTCGACCGCAGCGGCAGAATCTTTGCACCAGCCGGCATGATGTGGTCGGTGGTGATGTTATCGCCAACCTTCAGCGAGCAGCCAGCGGAAATGGTTGCTTCCAGCGGAGCAGTTTCCGGGAACGGCTTGATGTTTGGCCCTCTCAGGACTTCTACGCTGTCCATTTCTTCTGCCGGTACTGGCTTTACAATCATGTTATCATGAACCTTGAACTTTTCCGGCAAGGTAAAGGTTGGCATGTCGCCCAGTTCTCTTGGGTCGCTCAGGTAACCGGTCAATGCAGAATAAGCAGCCAGTTCCGGGGAAACCAGATAAATCTGTCCATCCTTTGTTCCAGACCGTCCGAGGAAGTTCCGGTTAAAGGTTCTCAGAGAGATACCGCCGGAGTTCGGGGACTGTCCCATACCGATGCACGGGCCGCAGGCACTTTCCAAAATTCTTGCACCTGCATCAATCATAATTTCCAGCAAACCCAATTCTGCCATCATGGTCAGAACCTGCTTGGAACCCGGTGCAATTGACAGGGAAACATCTGGATTTACGGTCTTGCCCTTTAAGATATAGGCAACTTTCATCATATCCAACAGAGAAGAGTTGGTGCAAGAACCGATGCAAACTTGGTCGATTTTCAGCTTGCCGATTTCTGCAACGCTCTTTACATTGTCCGGAGAATGCGGACATGCAGCAAGCGGCACTAATTCGCTCAGGTCGATGGTAACGACTTCATCATAAACGGCATCCGGATCAGCCTTCTGTTCTGTCCAAACTTCGCCTCTGCCCTGTGCTTCCAGGAACTGCTTGGTAACTTCATCAGACGGGAAAATAGAAGTGGTTGCACCCAGTTCTGCACCCATATTGGTGATGGTTGCACGTTCCGGAACGGAAAGGGTCTTGACGCCTTCGCCACAGTATTCAATGACTTTTCCAACGCCGCCCTTTACAGAGAGCCGCTTCAGAACTTCCAGAATGACATCCTTTGCAGCAACCCACGGGGACAGCTTACCAGTCAATTCTACCTTTACAATCTTCGGGCAGGTAATATAATAAGTACCGCCGCCCATTGCAACTGCAACGTCCAGACCGCCTGCACCCATTGCAATCATACCGATACCACCGCCAGTCGGGGTATGGCTGTCCGAACCAATCAAGGTTTTACCCGGTACGCCAAACCGTTCCAGATGTACCTGATGGCAAATACCATTGCCTGGACGGGAGAAATAAATGCCATGCTTCTTGGCAACGCTGCCGATAAAGCGGTGGTCGTCTGCATTTTCAAAACCACTCTGCAAAGTGTTGTGGTCGATATAGGCAACGCTGCGTTCTGTCCGTACTCTTGGAACGCCCATTGCTTCAAATTCCAAATATGCCATTGTACCGGTAGCATCCTGTGTCAGGGTCTGGTCGATACGGATTCCGATTTCGGTACCCTTTTTCATTTCGCCTTCTACCAGATGTGCCTTCAGGATTTTTTCGGTTAATGTCAAACCCATGTTCATCAAGTCCTTTCGATTCTTATGCTTGTTTCCGGTGGTTCTGCCAGATGCTCGCCGGAAAAAAGGAAACTGATTTTCCTTCCTATACGCTTATTGTACCAGATTTCGTGGTCTGTTGTCAAGAAATTCACAAAGTTTCTTGATTGCAAAAGCAATTTTTCTATTTTTTCTGATTTTTGCAAAAGCTGCATTTCCTGAAAAATGGATTTTAAGGGGGGATTGCAAGGGGAGATTTTACTGTTCAAATGGAATGTTCTTAGGAAAAACAATTGCATACGATTCGGCAAGGCTGGGGCACATCCCCAGCTTGCCTGGGGAATCGCAATTGCCCCTGAAACCTTGTGTCTTACTACAACCTTTTTATTTCTAAAAGCAATTGCAATTCTTTGCGATTTGCTCTTAGATTTTTGTTTGATTTCATGGTGCAGTTTCGATTTGCTTCGCAAATGTGGGCTGCTCGCCCACACCTCGCCAACATTTTTGAAAAATTGTTGGATCAAAAAACTTTTTATTT
>ERZ773264.1330-NODE-1330-length-29706-cov-10.354895_pt1 | contig 29706 bp, 25 predicted proteins | sample MGYA00511910_ERZ773264 | MGnify/ENA primary metagenome ERZ773264 (study PRJEB29015, sample SAMEA2737739) | human gut metagenome | biome: human gut; feature: human-associated habitat; material: faeces | place: China | collected 2012 ...
ACGAAGCTCTGCTCACCGGTCTGCTGTGGTGCTCCTGCGGCAGCCGGATGTACCCCAAGGTCACCGGGCGCAAAACGGCAAACGGGCGGGTGGTTTGCCATTATTTTGTCCTCTTTCAGAAGTCTGTTGTTCCTTCTTCATGTGGTCATTTTACCAAAAGAGCTGCCCTCTAAAAATCACGTTCAAGAAAAAACACAACATCCGTTTTGTGCTGCCCTCCCACCTTGCCACATAAACTATAGGAGAACTGCTCCGGGAGGTGCTGCTATGCTGTTGTCGCTGCTGCAATTTTTTGCCTCAAAATTTCTGCTTCTGGCCCTTCACCTGGAGGCCGGAAGCTTCCCACGGCCATTGACCGCTAAAGAAGAAATCGAAACATTTGCCGCCCTGCGGGCAGGTGACTCTACCGCCCGGGAAAAACTCATCCGGCACAATCTGCGCCTGGTGGCTCACATCACCAAAAAATATTACGCCCAGCCTTGCGATCAGGATGATCTCATCTCCATCGGTACCATTGGCCTGATGAAAGCCGTGGACACCTTCGACTCCACCCGCCGGGCAAGGTTTTCTACTTACGCCAGCCGCTGCATTGAAAATGAACTCCGGATGCATTTCCGGCGGCTGCGGCGGGGCGGAACGATGGTTTCTTTGCAGGAAACGCTGGATGCCGGAAAAGAGGACACCGCCCTCACCTTTTCCGACGTTTTGCAGGACAGTTTCTGCATGGAAGAAAATTGTGAGCGTCAGGAAGAAGCTGCCCGCCTGCGCCAGCTCATTGAGGGGCTGCCTGCCCGGGAGCGGAAGCTGATTTTGCTGCGCTACGGCATGGCCGGCCAGCCGCCGCTCACCCAGCTGGAAACTGCACAGCTGCTGCAGATCAGCAGAAGTTACGTTTCCAGGCTTGAGACCCATGCACTGGAGCAGCTGCGCAAAGCGTGGCACTCTTAACGATCGGGTTCATTGCCTTTCAGCCCAGCGCCACATCCAGAACCATCATCAGGCTGAACCCGACCGCAAAGAGCACGGTGCCGATATCAGAGTGCTCGCCCTGCGACATTTCCGGGATGAGCTCTTCCACCACCACATACAGCATGGCACCTGCGGCAAAACTGAGCAGATATGGCAGAGCCGGCACGATGACGCTCGCCGCCAGAATGGTCAGCACTGCACCGATGGGCTCCACGACGCCGGACAGCACACCGCCCCAGAACGCCCGGCCTTTGCTCATGCCCTCTGCCCGCAGGGGCATCGAGATGATGGCTCCCTCCGGGAAGTTCTGGATGGCAATGCCCAGCGAAAGAGCCAGCGCACCGGCCGCCGTGATCTGTGCTGTCCCGGATAAGTACCCTGCGTAAACCACCCCCACTGCCATGCCCTCCGGGATGTTGTGCAGCGTAACGGCCAGCACCATCATGGTGGTGCGCTGCAGCTGGCTGTGGGGGCCCTCAGCCTGTTGGCTGTTCCGGTGCAGGTGTGGGATGATATGATCCAGCAGCAGCAAAAACAGGATTCCCATCCAGAACCCCACCACCGCCGGGAAAAACGCCAGCTTGCCGAGGGCTTCTGACTGGTCCATCGCAGGGATCAGCAGGCTCCAGATGGATGCCGCCACCATCACGCCCGCTGCAAATCCGGTAAGCGCCCGCTGGATGTAGTCTCCCAGCGATTTTTTGAGGAAGAACACGCTGGCTGCCCCCAGCGAAGTGCCCAGAAACGGGATCAGAATCCCATAAAATGCATCTGTCATTGAATCAACTCCTTGTCAGCAGGTTAGTTATATATAACCGCAAGGAGAGTATATCGCATCTCTCGTCTTCCGTCAATGCATTTTGTGATTGATTCTATATGGGTGCATCAAGAGAGGACTGTTGGGGCTTATTTTACAGCCTGTTTCAGCCGCTCCAGATCATCTGCATCCGGGTGAGAAAGAGCCTTGTCAAAATTCTCGATCATGGCATCCAGATTGGGCAGATGAAGCGGCTGCTTTTTCATGTTCTCATATCGCTGGCGTACCGACATCGGCATCTTTCCCTGACACATAAAGCTGCCAATCACCGTGTTGCTGCTGTGCAGATCTTTCTGCACGGCTTTCAGGATTTTGTTAAAATATTCTTCGCTGCCGCCAAAACCTGCGGTGCCAAACAAAAACACCTGCTTTCTCCGCAGCTGCTTCAAAAAGTCCGAAGAGCTTTCATCCGCTTTTCCCTTATCCGTCCAGAAGCCTACATAAAGGGTGTCCGCTTCCATGGCGGCAGGGTTCGGGCTGCCAAAATAACAGCAATCTGCCTGCGGCAGGTAACTGTGCAGAGCGTCTGCCAGTAATTCCGTGTTGCCTGTTTTGCTGCTGTATACGATTGCGTAACTCATTTTTTCTCCTTTGGCTCATTCAATTTCTTGTATTGCGTAACGCATCAGACTTTCTGTGAGTTGCACTTTTTGAAGTTCAGAATAGACTCGGCTCCCCAGAAAATTCCGCAAAAAAGATTTGCCAGGAATGGAAAGGACGATTTTTCATCTGGTTTTTCAATGACATCAATACAAGTTCTGAGTACACAAGCAACTGTGCACAAAGTGCAAAGCACAGCAGGCAAATAATTATTCTTTTTCATAACCATACCTCCCATAATATTTTCTGATTATAACGCATCCCAGTTGATTTTTTGATCTCGGTAAAAATATTCTTTATCATGCTCGCTGATGGGACGCAGCACCCGGCAGGGATTGCCGACTGCTACAACATTGGCGGGAACATCCTTTGTCACAACGCTTCCTGCGCCAATCACAGTGTTGTCCCCGATGGTAACACCCGGCACCACGATCACGCTAGCACCCAGCCAACAGTTGCGTCCGATGCGGATGGGCAGATTGTACTGGTATACGCTTATGCTTTTTGGGCTTCTTTTTCTCGCAAAGCATCATAAACGCAGCGGGTTCCCTGATGTGCCATCAACCCGCCCAGACATTTTTTGTTGCAGCGGACGCAGCGGTGTATCTGTTCTGCCTGCCCGTTTTTCAGCTTGTTCACCCAATCCGGGTCTGCCAGAAGCTGGCGGCTCATGGCGGCGCACTGGATGCGTCCGTCGAAAAGCTGCTGCTCCACAAAATCCGGGTCGTTCAAGCCGCCCACTCCGCAAATGGGGAGATCGGTATACTGACGCACTTCGTTGCAGAACTTGAGGAAACAACCGGGATGACCGAAGTACGGGTGGTTTGCAGGAGGGATCGTATTTTCCAACGCCGAATGGTTCGCCAAGGTCACATGGAAGCTGGTTACGCCTGCCCGCTCCAACAGCGGCACGAAAACAGGCAGTTCTTCTTCCACAACGCCAGCATTCCCGTAATGCGGTTCTTTCTGCCGGACAGCCAGCTTATAATCAATGGGCATTTCTGGAACCGCCGCATGGACTGCCGAAACTGCTTCCACCGCAAAACGAGCGCGGTTTTCTGCACTGCCGCCGTATTCGTCGGTACGATGGTTAAAGATGGCTGAACTGAAGCTGCCGCACATCCGGTCGCCATGCACCTGTACCATATCAAAGCCAGCCTGTTTTGCCAATGCTGCTGCTTTGCCGAATCCACTGATGATTTCATGGATCTTCCGCTGCGACATATTGGTAATGTACGGTGCCACTTCTGCATTCAATTTTTCCCGCAGCTGGTCCGGGGTGATTTTTTTCAGCAGCAGACCTGGAATGTATTTGAACATCGCCAGCAGATTGGAATCGCTCTGGTGCAGCTGAGCACAGACTCTGCAGTCTGCATCGTGTGCGATCTCCACGATTTTCTGATAAAAAGCGAATCCCTTTGAATCAAACAGAGATTTTTCAAATTTGCTCTTTCCAACAGGAACATCGCCAACGATGATCATGGCACAGCCGCCTTCGGCAATAGAACGGATCCTTGCAAGGTACTCCTCATCCGACAGGCCAAACGTGGTCGGAGCAAAAATAATGCGGTTTTTTAACTGCAACCCACCGTAATTGATCGGACTCAAAATCGTTTCATACATCTCTTATACACTTTCTTTTTTCGCTGCTTTTCGCAGCAAGGCCACAAAGTTGAATCTATTCTTATGACCGGTTCCCACCCTTTTGAGGTAGGACGCACAGCAGTATAGCGCACTCATTTGACAAGTTCAAGTGGTATCTCCCGTTATTTACGAAAGATTTACAGTGGTATCCTGTGTATTTTCAGGTATCTCTTTTTCAAGGGAGATCTGTTTTCTCTCCGCAGACGCATAAAACACAGCCAGAGGTAGAAATCTGCACGTTCATTATAATAAGCCGACCTCTCTCCGTAAACACTTTTGACAAATTCCAGTGATTTTGTGCATATTGTGTTTGATTGTCTCCAGATACTTTCTGGCGAATGTTCCTATATAAGTGCTGCATCCTGAACATTCCTGCGAACTTCAGCTTTGATCTTGCACAGTATTTGGAGAATCGTGACACACTTGCTTGCTGACAAAATAAAAAGCACTTCGCGATTTCTCGCGAAGTGCCTCGGTATGGAGATTACCGGGATCGAACCGGTGACCTCTTGCATGCCATGCAAGCGCTCTCCCAGCTGAGCTAAACCCCCAGATGTTTGTTGTCGTCCGTGACGACGCTAATAATTATAGCAGGTGAGGATGGGGTTGTCAACTGTTTTTGCAAAGTTTTTTGCAAGGTTTGTTCTTCTGTGCACTTTTTGCCGCAGGGTTTCCCTTTTGGGCCGTTCTGTGCTATGATAGAGAGGTACCGGGCGGGGCACTCCCCTGCCCACAGAAAGGGGTGGTTCTTATGAGCGAAGCAGAGGTCAGTCAGTTTCTCTGCGTCCTCATCAAAATGGGGGAAGCGCTGCAGAACAGCGGGGCCGAAGTGTTTCGGGTGGAGGACACCCTCAACCGCATTGCGGCGGCATACGGGGCTGAGGAGGTCAATATCTTTGTCATCACATCCAGCATCGTGGTCACGCTGACCATGCCGGACCTGCCGCCCCAGACCCAGACCCGCCGCCTGCGCAAGAGCACCGGCAACGACTTGCTGGAGCTGGAACAGCTCAATGCCCTGAGCCGCCGCATCTGCGCCGAAAAGCCTCCGGTGGAGGAGTTCCAGCAGCAGCTCAGTACCATTCTGGCACAGCCCGGGGAGCCCCGGCTCCATCTGGCGGGAAGCGTGCTGGCTGCGGCCAGCTTTGCGGTCTTTTTTGGCGGGAGCCTGTGGGACGGCGTGCTGGCGGGCGGGGTTGCAGTGTTCATCTGCTGGATGGAACGGTGGCTTGCCCCGTTCTGCTTGAACGGTGTAGCGTTCCAGTTCATTGCGTCGTTCCTCAGCGGCATGGCTGCCCTGCTGTGCTGCCGGGTCTGTCCGGTGCTCCATGCGGACATGGTGCTCATCGGCGTCATCATGCTGCTGGTGCCCGGCATTCCGTTTACCAACGCCATCCGGGATATCCTGCTGGGTGATATCATCTCAGGCTCGCTCCGGCTGGTGGAGGCCGTTCTGCTGGCGGCCATGCTGGCGCTGGGCATGATGGCAGCCATCTGGCTGATGGGAGGTGCCGCATGACGCAGACGATCATCCAGCTCCTCAGCGGGGCATTGGGCTCCATCGGGTTCGGGCTGCTGTTCCACCTCAACCGCCGCTACCTGCCTGCGGCAGGCGTGGGCGGGCTGCTGGCCTGGCTGGCCTATCTGCTGGCCGCACCCGCGGTACACGGCACGTTCCTGGCCAACCTTGTGGGCGGTGTCTGCGCGGCCCTCTACGCCGAGTTTATGGCCCGGTGGTACAATGCCCCCTCTACCCCGTTTTTCATCACGGCGGCAGTCCCCCTCATCCCCGGAAGCACCCTGTATTACTGCATGAACGCAGTGGTCTCCAGCAATCTGCTGGCCGCGGAGCACTATGGCGAGCAGACCTTTTTAGCCGCATTCGGCATTGCAGGCGGCATGGCCATTGCCTGGTGCCTGGCCGATCTCAGCCGCAAGCTGCATGCCCTGCTCACGGGCCACAACCCCGCAAAATAACACAGAAAGAAGAGAATTATTATGGATTTTTACGGAACCATCGGCCCGGCCTGTGCGGAGCTTTCCACGTTACAGCAGATGGTCCGCGCCGGAATGACCGGCCTCCGGATGAACCTTTCTCACGGCTCACTGGCCGAGCACGCCGACTGGCTGGAGCTCATCCAGAAAGCAGGCGTCCGCACCCTCCTGATCGACTTACAGGGCCCGGAGCTGCGCATCGGGCGGCTGGCGTCCCCGCTGACGCTCTCCGAGGGGCAGCAGGTGTTTCTGGGTACGGGCGGCATTCCCTGCCCGGCCTGCCTTTTGGACGCCATAACCCCGGGGCAGAAGCTGCTGCTGGACGACGGCAAGCTACTTTTGCGGGTGAACGCTGTGGACACTGCTCTCCACTGCACCGTACTGCGGGGCGGCCTGCTCCAGAGCCGGAAGAGCATCGCGGTGCCGGGCGTGGAGGTTCCCTCCCCTACCCTGACCGATGAAGACCTGCAGAACCTGCGCGTCGCCGCCGACTGCGGTGTCACAGGTGTCATGCTTCCCTTTGTGCGGAGCGCAGAAGACATCCGCACCCTGCGGGCCGCGCTGGAAGATGCCCACGCCGGGCAGATCCAGATCTTTGCCAAAATTGAGAACCTTGCCGGTGTCCGTACTTTGCCGGAGTTTCTGCCGCTGGTGGATCAGGTCGTTATCGCCCGTGGCGATCTGGGCAACGCCATGCCCCTGTGGGAGCTGCCCCGCTGTCAGAAGCAGCTGGCCTCCCTCTGCCGGGCCGCGGGCGTGCCTTTTATGGTCGTGACCCAGATGCTGGACAGTATGCAGACCCGGGCGGTCCCCACCCGCGCCGAGGTCAGCGACATCTACAATGCCGTACTGGACGGGGCCGCAAGCCTGATGCTGACGGGCGAGACCGCCGCCGGGCAGTACCCCGTGCAGGCCATGGAATACCTTGTCAAGACCGCACAGACCGCGCTGTAAATTTTTATGATACGATGAAAGGACCTCCGGCGAGATTGCCGGAGGTCCAGCTTATTCCAAGCAAAGATCCTTTGCGAAGCCCGGTCTATTCTTCACAAATCGTTCATAGAATAATCGTATCTTCATTGATTTTAACGAAATTTCTTTTTGATTTTCATACAATTTCGCAATTGACAGAATCCCATGCGGTCCGATACAATAAAGCTAGAACGGCACCTGATCTGGACGTGCCGATGATCATTCCTGCACCCCAAAAATGACAACAAAAATTCTGAAAACGACAGGAGGCATTTACGATGAAACACCTGAAAAAACTGGCTGCTCTTCTTCTAGTGGGCGTTCTCGCCTTGTCCCTGCTGACAGCCTGCGGCGGCTCTGGTTCCACTTCCCAGGACGCACAGGCGGAAGCTGCCGTGATGGCCGCCATCAATGACAACCGTTCCGTCAAACTGCAAAACAGCAGCGAGCTCCGCAAAACGGCCAATCAGAGCATCGACGCTGCCATCAGTGGAAAATTGGGCCAGCTTAGTTCTGATTTCAAACTCGTGCTCGACACAAAACCGGAAGACGGCAGTGTCGGATTTACTCTCGTTGCCAAGTGTGATTACAAAAATACGGATCTCGCAAAACTTATCAAAACCGCCACCAACATCAACAGCTACAATATGAACAAGTGGAGCGAGGTCGGTGTGGTAGTCCGGACGGTTGACGGCCAGACTTACATCGCCATCTCGGTGGCGATCAAGACCAAGACCTGATTTTATCCAGAAGATTCTTTTCTCCTCAAGATATCCCGCATTCCCCTGTGTAACAGAAAAGGTCAGGCTCTCCGGTAAAATGGAGAGCCTGACTTTTTGCTTTTTATTTTACTGTTCCGGTTTGTTCCGGAGCTTCTTGTTGAGATAGAGGAAGAAGCCGATGTTCAGCACCACGCCCACCGCCGTGGAGATGGGGGCCGCCAGACCGATCTTCGTCAGGCTGGCGTTGGGCTGGATGCTCATGAAGTACGATACCGGCAGGCGAACCAGCAGGGTCTGCACCAGGCCCTGCCCCATGACCCAGACGGTCTGGTTATTGCCGTTGAAATAGCCCACCATGCTGAACAAGATCGCCGTCAGGATCGTTTCCAGCGCAAAGCCTTTCAGGTAGGCAAAGCCGTTGGCAATGACCGCTGCATCTGTGGTGAAAACGCTGGCCAGCAAGTCACCCTTGAACCAGACCAGTGCAAACACGGCACAGCCAAACACCAGACCAATGCCAATGCCCGTGAACATGGACTGCTTGGCCCGCTTTCCGTTGCCGGCACCCACATTCTGGGAAACGAACGACGCCATGGACTGCATCAGAGAGCTGGGGATGAGCATGGCAAAGTTGACGATCTTGCTGGCCACGCCATAGCCGGAGGAAGCTTCCAGACCCAGCCGGTTGACAAAGGCGCAGAGCGCCAGGAACGAGACCTGGGTCAAAAACTCCTGCAAGGCCAACGGCAGGCCGATGCCCAGGAATTTGCGGCACTGCAGGTTGAACCGGAAGTCCGATTTCTGGATTTTGAACGGCAGGTGCTTTTTGAGCAGCATGACCACCGCGCACACCACGCTGACCGCCTGGGCTGCCACCGTGGCGATGGCCGCACCGGTAGCATCCAGATGGAACCCGGCCACCAGAAGCAGATCGCCAAAGACATTGACGATGCAGGCCACCAGCACAAACAGCAGCGGCGATTTGCTGTCACCCAGCCCGCGGAAGATGGCGGACATCACGTTGTAAGCCACAATGAAGAAGATGCCCGCGCCGCAGATACGGACATAGCTGGACGTCAGCGTCACTGCCTCCACCGGAGCCTGCATCAGCACCGAGATGGGCCGTGCAAAGCCCATCAGCGCCACAAGCAGCACCACCGCGATCAGGGTAAACACCACCGCCGCGCCGCCAATGACCTGCCCGATATACTGGGGCTTTTTCTCACCCAGATACCGGGCAATGAGCACGGTAACGCCCATGGCGAACTGTGTGACCACGAATGTGATCAGGTTGAGCACCTGGCTGCCCGTGGATACCGCCGAAAGGCCCGAGGTAGTGCCAAAGTGGCCCACCACCAAAAGGTCCACGGCACCGTAAGCCGCCTGTAAGACCAGAGCGCCCAAGATAGGCAGCATGAACAAAGCCAGCTTTTTCAGGATGCTGCCCTGCGTAAAATCGCTTTTATCGTTTTTCAAGAGAATTTCTCCTTTCGCTCATGACCTGATACAGCTTTTCGATGGTGCGGATCATCGTTTCCGCCTCTTCGTCCGAGATCCCGGCCAGATCCGGAGCCAGATCCCGGAAATACTCGGTATCGTACTCCCGGGAGAGCTCCTGTCCTGCCTCCGTAATGGTGAGGTAAGTCACCCGGCCATCCTCGGGCGAGGCCTCTTTTTTCAGGTAGCCCTTGGCCTCCATCTCTTTCACGGTACGAGTCACGCCGGGCCGGGGCAGATCCAGCGCCGCGCTGATATCCGATACCTTTACCGGTACCCCCTGCCCTTCCAGCGTTCGGATAATATCCAGATAGTGGATATACGAGGGCTGTACCCCGTCCGGCAGGGTCGGCAGCAGCTCCCGCACCCGCTTTGCCAGATAACAGGCATCCAGCATCCGCTTTGTGTACTCAATGGTCATAACAGTTTCCTTTCCAAAGTAATTATCAAGGTTAATTACCATAGATAATTATAAGAGCGGATCCCGATTTGTCAAGCCTTTTTTAAACTCCGCAAAAAAAAATTCCCCCGTCCATTTCCGGGCGGGGGGATACAGCTCTTTTTGAGGGGATGGATCAGCAGCTTTCTTTTTTCAGCGTCTTGTACGTTCCAAAGCGGAAGTGCTTATCCAGCACATCGCCCGCAAAGCCAATGGCCTTGCCCATGGTAAACGCCGCCGCAATGGTGCCGATGCCCAGGCCCTCCAGATGGTGGAAGAAACCCAGCGTCAGACCGGTCGGTTTGTTCTGGGCAGTCTTCCTCAGCAGTAGACCACCGTTTCCTCCAGAGGCTTGCGGGAGGCGTGGTTGGGCAGTGGGCCAACGCCCTCGGCTGCATAGCCCAGATCCAGGATCATCAGCACTTCCTCATTTTCCGGCAGGCCCAGCTCTTTGGCTGCCTTGTCCGGGTCAAAGAAGTTCAGCCAGCAGCTGTCCACTCCTGCGTTGGCGGCGGCCAGCATCATGTGCGTGGCTACAATAGAGGCATCCTCCACGCCGGAATCCCGCTTCTCGCCGGGGTAAGTAAACACATGGTTTTTATCAAAGGCCACCACCAGGCAGGTGGGAGCGCCATAGCGGCAGGGCGTTACAGCGTCGATCTTTTTCAGCCCCTCTTCGGACTGGACGACATAGACCCGCTGCTCCTGTAAATTTTTCGCAGTGGGGGCCACCCGGCCTGCTTCCAGAATGACCTGCAGCTTTTCCGCCTCCACCTTACGGCCACTGAAGTTTTTGCAGGAATAGCGGTTTTCCACGACCTGTGTAAATTCCATCTTGATTTCCCTCCTGATGTTCTCCTTTGGGGGACAGCCGTCCCCGGTTCCATATCCATTATACGCAAACCGGCTCCAGTCTTCAACCCTGCACGCAGGCGGTCAGAACAAGTCCAGCATGTTGTCGAGATAAATTTCTTCCCGGACTTCCAGCTGGTGCTCCGGCTTGACCAGATAGTAGAGCAAAAATTCCAGCACCAGCGCGCTGCCCAGGCCCCGCCCCTCGATCTTGAAATTGGAAAAGCCCATGGGCAGATAGGTTTCCTTGATATCCTCCACCCCGATGAACGCCGGGCTCCGCATGGCTTTGGAAAAGCGGTACCCCTGCGCCGCGTCGGGCGCGGCACAGCGGTGATCCGGGCAGTCTTCCCCAAGGTTCTGGCGGCTGACCACCTCATAACAGCGCTTGCGGTCCCTGCAGCCCGTCCAGCAGCACTCGTTGCAGAGGAATTCCACCTTGTCTTTTTCCGCCCGGGCAAGCGTTTCCAGCTGGGCAAAGGCCTTATTGAGCCGGAAATCCGGCACCACATAGGCAAAATCCTCCCGGGCCGTCTCCTGCCGGAACGCTTCAAACTCCGTGAGGACTTTGGTGGTGGAAGAGACGAGATAAAGCTGCGGGTAGTGCTCTTTCAGGTAGCCCGCCAGCAGGTCGGAATGGACGATGACGCCGTTCTGCGGGCCGTCGCTTTCTGCCAGCAGCCTGCAAAGCGCGTTGCAGCGCTCGTCCGCCAGATGCTCCTCCCGCAGCAGCGAGTTGCTGAACGTCAGCCGGGCCGAGATGCCGTATTCCCGCAGCAGGGCCATCATCGCCTGGGGATCACACTCCCCGCAGGAAAAGCGTCCCCCGCCCCAGAGGCAGTTTTCCGGGGCACCGTAGAGGGAACCGATCTCGCACCAATCGTAGAAATACTCCCGGTGTGTCCGGAACAGCGGCAGGAACCGGCGGTACAGCTCGTAAAACTCAAACAGCCCCGGGAGATGATAGATCGCAGTGTTTCTCATTCCGTCTTTCGTACTCCTTTTGCTTTCCGGTTCGGGTCATTCGGTTTCTGCCTCGGCCGCTGTGATGTCCCGGTAGAAAACCGCCCATGCGGCTTCTTCATAGGGGCGCACTACAAAAAAGCCCGCGCTCAACGGAACTGCCAGCAGCGTCACCAGGACGATCCCCATGGCCGCTGCATCGGAGAAAGCTGCCACGACCCACGAAAACCCGGCCAGCATCGGGAGGACACAGAGCAGCTCCCACCCGATGAAGCTGAAATCCAGACAGAACAGCCGCCATTTGTTGCCGTCCATGATCCGCCGCGATTCCGTAATGGCCTCGTTGGCCGTCAGGGCAGGGTGTTCCGCCATGATGTACGGAGCCATTGCATAGCTGTAGGATTTTACAATGCCGGGGATCACCAGCAGCAATGACCACAGTGCCACATACAGCCCCTGCAAAAATTTCAGGCAGAAGCCATCCCACAGGCGGTCTTTCTGGGAAAACAGGTCCGAAACAGCGGCCGCTTTTCCGTCCGCCAGATTCAAGTTGAACCGGGCATATCCCAGCCGCACGGCACCGCCCACCACGAGGGTGAAGAGGGTCCAGACCACAATGCAGACCACCAGCACTGCCAGCAGCCTGCCGCCGTTGGCCTGTGAAAACAACTCAAGGGAACCGCCGGGCGTGATGTTGGAATTCTGGTTGGCACGGTTCGCGTTGGATGTAATGTTCCCGGTTGCGTTTACAATATTGGCACCCAGCGCACTGGCGAGCAACCCGGCCAGCACCGCTGTTTTCCATCTTCCACGCAGGGCATCCCGGGCAAGAGCACGGTAATCAGCAGCTAGTTTCATATCGGCAGCCTCCTTATCCGCAATGGATCGCATTTCTTTCAACTGGAAATTGGTTCCTTTTTCTTAAATACGGTTCATCACACTGAAAAATTGCAGCTTCCCGGGCCGGCAGGCAAAAATTTTTCCGGCACACAAAAGGAAAAGGCGGCACTCGATTGCAGAAGTGCCGCCTTTTCAGGAGAAGAAAGTAGATGGTTCCGTTATGCGCTCATTACACCAGGCCCGTCAGCTGAGGCAGGGCCATGGACACTGCCGGGATGTAAGTGACCAGCAGCAGACCGCCGATGATGGCGACATAGTACATGAGCATGTAAGGCAGGATCTTTTCCAGGCTGGTACGGCCCACCTTGATGCCGACGAACAGCGCGTTGCCGACAGGGGGCGTGATGTTGCCGATGCAGAGGTTGTACACGAGGATCATACCAAAGTGGATGGTGCTCATGCCAAAACTCTGGCAGATGGGCAGGAACAGCGGGGTGAAGATCAGGATCGCCGGGGTAACATCCATAAAGGTGCCGGACACCAGCAGGATGACGTTCATGATCAGGAGGATGATGTACTTGTTGTTGGTCAGGCCCAGCAGCAGAGCCGCCACGGCATCGGGGATCTGCAGGAACGCCATGACCCAGCCCAGAATGTTGGACACGCCAACCAGGAAGACGACCATGCCGGACATCTTGGCAGAGTCCACAATGATCTTCCACAGGCTCTTGAGGTTGATGGAGCGGTAGCAGAATGCCAGGATGAGGGCGTAGACCACGGCGATGGCAGAGCCCTCGGTGGCGGAGAAGACGCCGCCCACGATGCCGCCGATGACCACGATGATCAGGGAGAGGGAGGGCAGAGCGCGCAGGGTGCAGACGCCGAGGTTCTTCCAATCGAACTTGCCGGGGGTCCCCTTATAGCCCAGCTTCTTGGCCAGGATGACACCGACCACGGCGCAGGCCAGAGCCCAGATGATGCCGGGGACATAACCGGCCATGAACAGGGCAGCCACGGAGGTGCCGCCGGAAGCCAGCGAGTAAGTGATCAGGGCGTTGGAGGGAGGGATCAGCAGGCCGGAGCAGGAGGAGGCCGCGTTGGTAGCAGCGGTGACAGCCGGGTCATAGCCCTGCTCCTCGGCACCGTCGCGGATCATGGAGCCAACGGCGGCAGCGGCGGCGGAAGCGGAACCGGAGATGGCACCGAACAGGGCGTTGGTGCCAATGTTGGTGATGAGCAGGGCACCGGGCAGCTTGCCCAGGATGGACATGACGAAATCCACCAGGCGCTTTGCAATGCCGCCCTGGTTCATGATGTTGCCCGCCAGAATGAAGAACGGAATAGCGGTCAGGCTGAACTTGCTCATGCCCACGAACGTGCGCTGGGCAGCCGTCAGCACGGCAACGTTCAGGTCAATGGACGAGAGGATGGCCGTCAGAGAAGAAACGGCGATGGCGTACGAGATGGGCACGCCCAGGAACAGCAGCACCAGCAGGACTGCCAGAATGACCAACAATGCTTGAATTGCCACGGTTTAGCCCTCCTTCTTTTCGTTTGCAGCGGCTTTCTCGGCCTCGACCTTGGCGATGGCCTCGGAAGCCTCATCGGCGACCTCCAGCGAGATGGTGCCGTTGGCAATGCCGATGATGTTCAGGATGGAATACAGCAGGATGACCACGCCGCAGATGGGCATGACCCAGTAGAACGTACCCACAGCCACGTTCAGCGAGGAGGTCTGCTGGCCCATGGCCAGTTTGGAGACCTGGAAGCCGCCGAAGACGAGGATGGTGGCGGAGAAGAGGAACGCCACGACCTCCCACAGGATGTGGAACGCCTTGCGCATCCCGGGGTTCATCCGGTCCACCAGAATGGGGATGTTCATGTGGCCGCGCTCACCGGAAACGATGGTGGCACCAAACAGGGTGCTCCAGCCGAACAGATAGCCGACCAGCTCCTCCGACCAGGTGGAGGGAGAGTTGAAGATATAACGGGCAATGACCTGATAGGTGGTCAGGATGACCATGACCGCCATGCTCAGGCCAGCCAGAAGCTCAAGCGCCTTGTTCAGCGCAGTACGAAATTTTTCCATATTGGCCTCTCCTTAGTTTGCGGACGCGTATTCGGCGTTGTATTCCTGAATACGGTCATAGATAGACTGCAGCTCGGGGTTGGCCGCCAGCACCGAGGTGTGCAGGGGTGCCATGGCCTCCTGGAACGGGGCGGTGTCCGGGTAGAGGAAGTTGACGTGCTGCTCGTTCTCAGCCTTGTCTTTCGCCTCTTCCACGGCAGCGGCCCAGGCATCCCGCTCCACCTGATTGATGAGCTGGAAGCCCTCCTCAAAGATGGCCCGCTCGTCGGGCGAGAGGTTGGAGAGGAACTCGTAGTTCGCCACCAGCAGGTCGGGGACCATCTGGTGCATATCGTAGGAGTAATACTTGCAGATATCGCCGTGGCCGTTGTCGGTCAGGGCCAGCTCGTTGTTTTCGGCACCGTCCAGAATACCGGCCTGCAGGGCGGTGTACACATCACCAAAACCCATGGGGGTGGCGGTACCGCCCAGCAAACGCATCATCTCCACATTGGTGGGAGACTGCTGGACGCGAATTTTGAGGCCTTTCAGGTCAGAGGGCTGGTTGACGGGGGTCTTGACGGTGTAGAAGTTGCGGGTGCCCGCGTCCAGCCAGGTAACGGTCTCCAGACCAGCTTTCTGGGTGGTCAGGAAGATCGGGTCGGTGACCTCATTGTCCTCCATGGCGGCGTGGTAAGCCTCCTCGCTGGAGAACAGATACGGCAGGTTGAAGATCTGGTACTGGGAGCTGAACGTCTCCATGATAGCGTTGGAGGCCACCACAAAGTCGATGGCGCCCGTCTGGGTCAGCTGCACCATCTCGGTCTGGCTGCCCAGCAGCTCGCTGGGGTAAACCTCCACGCGGTACTTGTCCCCCAGTTTCTCATTGATAAAATCCGCAAACGCGGTCAGGCCCAGGTGGTCGGGGTGGTTGGCCGACTGCACATGGCCAATGCGGATGATCCGGCGGTCATCCGCAGCCTCTCCCCCGCCGCATCCGGTCAGCAGCAGGCCGCTTGCCAATGCGGCCGTGCCCATCAGCGACAGGAATCTTCTTCTCTTCATGCGTTGTATCCTCCCTTTTTCGATTCACGGTTTGTAAATTTATTGTAACAAGTCCGACTTTTTTCCGAAACGGGAATTTTTTGCGAACCGCAGGACTATTTTGTCATTGTTGTATCCAAGTACAATTTTTTCGTCTCCGAGGAGAAAGAAACTGGCAAAAAAGAACCGGAAACACGTCCAAATCAGACGCGCTTCCGGTTCTTTGCCGCACTTTAGTTGTTTAAATTTTCTAGCCGGTATTCCGAGGGGGTCTTGCCGGTGATCCGCTTGAACACCCGGGTAAAATAGTTGGCATCGGCATAGCCGCAGGCGGTGCTCACGTCTTTCAGGCTGAGGCGGGGGTCCAGCACCAGCTGCCGTGCTTTCCCCACCCGGTACTCGTTGAGGTAGGCCGAAAAGTTGACCTTGAAGCACTGCTTGAACCTCTTGCAGAAATAGGCATCCGAGTAGCGCAGGGCTGTTGCCGCATCCTGCATCGAGATATCCTCCCGGTAGTGGGCTTCAATAAACGAGAGCATCTCCGCCCGGATGATGGAGGTGCGGACATCCTCGTCCTCTTCCTCGGTGTGGAGCGGGGCAGCCGGGGCCGTAGGCTGTGCCCGGGGCGGCAGCGGCGTGCTCCGGGCCGACACCTGCCGGATGGCGTCCTCTACCGCAAACACCAGCTCCTGCTCCTTGTAGGGCTTAAGCAGGTAGTCCAGCGCCCGCACCGCAATGGCCTGCTTGGCGTAAGCAAATTTATCATATCCGGTCAGGAAGAGGATGCCGCAGTTCTTGTCCGTCTCCCGGATCTTGCGGGCCACCTCCAGCCCGGTGTAGCCGGGCATCTCAATGTCCAGGATGACCACCTGCGGGGCCTCCCGGGCAAACAGCTCCAGCGCCTCCCGCCCGTTGCGGGCCTCGTATAGGACAATCAGGTCGCCCAGATACTTTTGCAGCGTCTTGCAGAGGACTTTCCGCTCGATCAGCTCATCCTCCGCCACCAGCAGCTTGCACTTCATGCCCGTTCCTCCTCTTCTCCCTGAGGGATCTCAAACCGGATGACGGTGCCATGCCCCGCCCGGCTGAACACCTGCATTTTTCCTGTATCCGGGTAGAGCATGGACACCCGCCGGAAGATATTTCCCAGTCCGATGCTCTTTCCGGTCTGTTCGCTCTGCCGCATTTTTTCGCTCAGAGCGGCAAGTTCCTCTTCCGTCATTCCTTTGCCGTTGTCGGCCACGGTAACGTACAGCATTCTCCCCTGCCGCCAGACCCGCAGCAGGATGCGCCCGCCCTCCTCGCAGGCTTTCAGCCCGTGGGAGAACGCGTTCTCAATGACGGGCTGCAATGTAAACGACGGCAGCCGCGCCCGCGCCGGGTCTACCAAGATCTGCTTTTCCACGGTAATGCGTCCATCAAACCGCATCTGCTGGAGGTAGATGTAATCTTCCAGCCCGTCCAGCTCCTCTTCCAGCGTCACCTCCTGCTGCTTGGTGCGCAGGTTGTGCCGGAACAGGTTGCCCAGGCTGACGATCATCTTGTCGGTGGTCTCGGCGTCTTCCAGCCGGGCCATGCAGGAGATCATGTTCAGGGTATTGAAGAGGAAATGCGGGTTCACCTGGCTCTTGAGCATCTCCATTCGGGTGTGATCCAGGTCTTTTTCCAGGGCCAGATTCCGCACTTCCTCCCGGTGGAGGGCGTTCAGGGTAGCCAGATGCTCCTGCATGGCGTGCTTCATCTGGTTGAACGTCCCGGTCAGCCGCCCCACCTCATCCTGGCTGTGGACCGGCAGATCCTGCCCGGAAAAATCGTTGTCCGCGATGCTGCGGGAAGCCCGCGCCAGCGCCAGCAGGGGCCGCACCACGGCCCGGGACAGCATATCCAGCAGCACCAGCATCAGCGCCAGCGCCATGAGGAACAGCCCCAGATACACCCAGGGCAGCTGCTCCAGCTGGTCGGCCTGTGCACTGTAAGCGGCGTTCTCCTGCTCCAATGTGGCCTGCGTCAGCCGGAGGGCGTACTCGGAGAGGTAATCCTGCAATTCCATCACCCGGTACATCTGGTCCACATAGGTATCCGCCGCCGGGGTCATCTGCAAAAAGGCGTCCCGGTACTTCTGGTAGCCCGCATAGCCCTGCAGCAGGTTCCAGGTGCGGGCGTAGCGGTCCTCGCCGATCTTTTCATAATCAAAGGGCAGCTCCGCCAGGCTGGCTTCGGTGATCTCGCAGGCCGTCTGATACTCCTCCGTGTTCTCTTGCGAGGGCTCCCGCACCATCCGGGAGAACGCCTTGGTCTCTGCCGCCAGCGCATCCTGCACGGTGTAACAGGCGCTGTTATCGGCCAGCATCGCGTCAAAGGCGGTGCTGGTCCACCGCCCCACAGCGGTAGCCATCCCGATGGACACCAGCGTCACGGCCAGAATCGCCCCCAGCCAGCCGGTCACTTTCCGCCGCAGCGAAAGTTCCCGCACCCGTTGCTCTGCCATCTTCTCCCCTCCCCGCTGTTTTGTCCGTTTCGCATTTTCTTTAGTATAGTGTTTTTGCGGGCAAAGTGCAAGCTGAACCAAAAAGCACCGCGCCCCTCCCCGTTTCCGGGAAGCAGAGCGCGGTGCCTTTCTGGTTTTATGGGATCAAGGGGTCAGCCCTCAGCCGCGGTACTCGGCCGGCAGCTGGTCGAGGGTCTGCCACTTGGTCATGGCGTCCTCCAGCTTCATACCGTTGGCCACGGCGTCGCGGCGGCAGGCGTTGACAGCCTGGATCTCTTTCATCTTCTCGCCGGTCAGGCTGTAGCCTTTCATGGCGATGAGGGTGGCAGCCCATGCCACCATGGGGATGATGCAGAACAGGACGATGACCACCCGGTTCATGCCGGGGGTGTAGGGGTCGTACTGGGTGGGCAGGCTCTCCAGGCCGACAAAGCTGACTGCAATGCCGACGACCGTGGCCGACAGGCTGGAGACCAGCTTGTCCACCAGGCTGAACAGGGTGCCCATGATGCCCGGGATGTAGTTGCCGGAGCGGTAGGTCTCATAGTCGGAGCAGTCGGCCACCATGGGGATGGGCATATCAGCCGTTGCGTAGTAAGCGCCATAGCCGATGCCGAAGAACGCGATGAACAGGATGGTGTACAGATTGATGGACAGGCCGTTCTCGCCCATGATGGACAGGGTGAACGCATCGCTCTTGCCCCAGAGCAGCAGCAGCACCAGCACGCCGATGTAGCAGAGGAACGCCACGGAGACATACTTCATCAGGCTGGCCTTCTGGCCCTGCTTCTGGCTGGTGCGGACGGTGAGCAGGAAGAAGGGCACGCTGAACACATAGCCCAGCACCATCATGGGCAGGTAGAGGCCGTCGTAATTGCCCATCATGCAGCCGTACAGCATACAGAGCACGGTGGTGTTGGTGGCGATAGAGAGGGCCAGCTTGCAGCCGGCACCGGCCACCATCAGCCGCTGCATGGGGTTATTGTTCTTGATGATCTGGAGGTACTCGTGCAGCTTGACCTTCTCGCTGACCTCGCCGCCGATGCCGAAGTACTTGGGCTGATCCTTCTCCCAGATGCCGATAACGGCCAGCAGGGTGAGCAGAATGGAGATGACGATGCCCACGGGAGCCAGGGTGCGGAAGAACCCGGCGGAAGCGTAGCCGCCCTCATAGTTCTTGGCCAGGATGGGGGCAAAGAACTGCATGGCACCCATGCCCAGCAGGCTGCCCACCGTGTTGAAGATGGTAAACAGGGGGCGCTGCTTGGGGTCGTTGGTCAACACGGTCTGGCCAGAGCGGGTGCAGCTGGTCTGGAACGTATAGCCGATGACCCAGACCGCGTACAGAGCCACAAACGCCACGTAGCGCAGAGCCATGGCGCTGGCCGGGATGAGGGGGGTCAGGCAGTACAGCGCCAGGATGCTGGCCGCCATGATGAGGTTGCCAATGACCATGAACGGCCGGAACTTGCCGAATTTGCCGTTGGTGCGGTCCATCAGCGCGCCGATGATGGGGTCGGTGATGGCGTCGAACAGGCGCATACCCGTGACCATGACCGAGGCAAAGAGCATGGAGAGGGCCAGCACCTTGCTGCCGAAAGTAGCGATGTAGGAAAGCACCAGCACATAGTACACGTTGGTCGCGCCGTTGTTCAGCGGAAACAGCACCAGCTGGTAGGTTTTGGCGCGGTTCAGGCCCGGCGCCCTTGCGGTTTGTTCACCCATTTGCGGTGTCTCCTTTTTTCTAAAAAAAGCGGCAGCCTGCCCGCCTTTTGTTGGGGGACAGGCTGCCTTGGGTTTCTTGCGGGGGATCCTTGGGGAAATGAGAAGAAGAGGAAGGAATCTACTTGGAGATTACTGCTGGTCCGCCGCGGGAGCGGTGTTCACAGCGCTCTTCTTGGCTTTGAGCGCCTTGCTGAGCTGCCATGCGCAGAGCACGGTCAGCACAGCCAGCACAGCGATCAGTGCATAGATCGCGGTCTGCCACCAGGGGGTAACGGTCTTCAGGGTATCGGTGGATGCCCAGCCGTTCATGGCGTTGGAGTTGACGACGGTGTACAGGATGTGATGCATTGCGTTGCGCATCTGGGTCACAATGTAAGCGTCGTTCTCATAGTTGGCAGCCTTGGTGGTGTGGATCTTGGGCATGGGGCTGTCCCAGATATCGGAACCGGCGATCAGGCCGTCCACCAGATCCATGTACTGGCTGGAACCAGAGAAGTCGGTGATGCACATGCCGCGCATCCCCAGCTCCTCACGCAGGAAGCCGGTCAGCAGGTTCTGGTTTGCGCCGCACCAGGTAGCGCCCCAGCGGTTGAAGCCGGTCATAACGCTCCACGCGCCGCCATCGGTGATGGCCTTATCGGCCACTTCCAGATAGATCTCACGGGCGGTCTGCTCGTTCAGCCAGGTGTTCACGCCGCGGCGGCTGGTCTCGGAGTCGTTCAGGGCAACGTGCTTCAGGTAGACGTACACGCCCTTGGACTGGATGCCCTGCACCTCGGCAGCGCAGATGGTGCCAGCAATGAACGGATCCTCAGCGTAATACTCGAAGTTACGGCCGGAGTAAGCGGTGCGGTGCATATTGATGCCGGGTCCATACAGGCCGGAGTAACCCATGGCCAGGCAGTCCTCGCCAATGCAGCGGCCCACATCGTTGATGAGGTCCACGTTAAAGGTAGCAGCCATGACATCCTCAGAGGTGTAGCACATTGCGGAAGCACCGCCGGTCAGGGCAGCAGTCAGGCCCTGGGGACCGTTCTCGTCCTTGGTAGCCGTCTTGCCGATGGAGGCGGCAGCGGCCGTGTTGTGGAAGCCCAGGGTGATGGTCTGGACCATCTCGTCATAGGTCAGCTGATCCAGCAGGGTATTCCACTCGGGATCATCAAAGTCCCTGCCGATCATGGAAGCCAGGGCCAGACCGTTCTTGGCACCCAGAGTGGGCATCTCCACGCTGTCGGCCAGGCTGCCGTCATACTGGGTGAATGCCAGGGCAGAAGCCAGCGTCTCGTTTGCGGTGAGCTGTGCGGGAGCGGTGGGGATGGTGCCGGTCCAGTTGGAGCGGCTCATCCAGGTGACAGCGCCGGGAGCATTGCTGCTCTTGTTGGGGTCGGACTCGTCAAACAGGTTGGTGATGGCAGTGCCGTTGGCGCTGACAGCGTAAGTGGTGGTATCCAGAGCGGGGTTGTTCCAGGTGTAAACCAGAGAAGCATCGCCGTCAGCGGTCATACGGCCGTTGGTGTTCTCCACGGTGTAGCCCTTGGCTGCCAGGATGTTGTTGACGGCGTTGTGGGAGTCGGTGCCCACGGTGAAGTAGTAGTCGCCAGCGTCCAGGATGTAGGTCTTGGCCTTGTTGGCATCGTAGGTGCGCAGCTCGCTCTTCTTGACGGTGATGTTGACCGTCTCAGAAGCGCCGGGAGCCAGCACGTCGGTCTTGGCAAAGCCAGCCAGCTCGACTGCAGCCTTTTCAATGCCGTTGGCCTTGTCGTAATCGGTGTAGGGAGACTGGAAGTAGACCTGCACGGTCTCCTTGCCGGAATAAGTCTTGCCGGAGTTGGTCACGGTCAGGCTGATGTCAAAGGCATCGTCGGACTCAGTGACGTTGAAGTTGCTGTAGGTAAAATCAGTGTAGCTGTCGCCGTAGCCGAACGGATAAGCAACCGTCTTGGCCCAGTCATAGTCGCCCGCGTTGGCAGTGCCCATGACCACGTCCTCGTAACGGGTCTCAAAGTAACGGTAGCCCAGGTAGATGCCCTCCTGGTAGACGCTGTACATGCCCTGCACGTCGGCACCTTCGGTCAGCAGGTTGTACTCTGCCGCGTTGGGGTAAGCCTGGGTGTAGAAGTTGTACATGGCGGGGTTTGCCAGGTTATCGTACAGGTAGGTGTCCACCAGAGAGCCGGAGGGGGTCACCGCGCCGGACAGCAGCTGTGCCACACCGTTGATACCGGTCTGGCCCACGTCGCCGATCCACATGGCAGCATCGATGCCGTAATCCTCGCCGCAGATGGCCGGGTTGAGGAAGTCCATCTCAATGGCGTTGGAACTGTTGAGCAGGACGATGATGGACTGAAAGGTGCCGTTGTCTTTCAGAGCCTTGAGGTTCTGCAGCAGCTCCAGCTCCTCCGCGGAGAGAGCCAGATAGTTGCCGTCGCCCTCCTGGCCGGAGATCCAGCTGTCGTTGGTGCCATTCTCACCGCTGGGCAGGTCAGCACCCTCGCCGCCGGAACGGGAGAGGACCACGATGGCGGCATCGCCGTACTCGGCAAAGCTGCTCTCAGCGCTGGACAGAGCGCTCCAGGGAGCCTCGTTGACCGCATACTGGGTGTTCGCCTCCAGGGTATCGGAGATGGAAGCAGGGGTCATGCGGCTGTACTTGCTCATCATGGAGTCAGAGCTGTACAGGTTCCACAGGGTCTCGTTGACGGAGATGCCCTGGGACTCCAGAGCCTGCTTGAAGTTGGGAGCCTTGCTGGTATCAACGGAGCCGGAACCGGTACCGCCGTACATCAGGTCCACGGAACCGTGGCCGAACAGGCTGACCTTGGCGCCCTGTGCCAGGGGCAGGGCAGCGTTCTGGTTCTTCAGCAGGGTTGCGCCCTCGGCCTCGACCTGAGCGCACAGCTCAGCCTCATAAGCCTCACGCTCCGCGTCGGAAGCAAAATCGGATTTGAAGTACTCCGTGTCCTCGGTGTTGCTGCTGTCGTGAATGATCTTATAGGTCGATGCATTCAGAGCAACGTTGATGGTGGTGGCGTACTGGTTTGCAATGATATTGCCAACGATGGCCGCGATGGTCAGGATCGCGGTGATGGCCGTCAGAGCAGACCACAAGCCAACCTTGGGTTTCTTGTTCTTCATGGGTTCTCCTCCTGTTTTTTTATACAACAGCCGCTCCCGCAAAAGGGGACGCAGCGCTTGCCTTGGGGAATCCGCCCGGGCTTACACCCAGTTGGCGCTCTTGGACTTGGTCTTGACCAGCTTGTAGCCGGGGTTGGGGGTGTCCACCTTACGGAACGATGCCGTGTCGATGCACTCCCCTGCCACAGCCTGCAGCTTCACCTCGCCGTTCAGCGGCACTTTGAACGTAAAGACATGCTCGCCGGTCTGCTCCGCGATCTTCTGGCCGTCAGCAAACAGGGCAACGGTCTTCTGGTTGGAGTAGACCTTGACTTCGATCTCGCTGGCCGTGCGGTCCGCAAACCGCTTGGAGCAGATGTGCACGAACGCCTCATCGCTCCACCATGCCTTATAGAGGTAGAAGCTGTCTTTCTTGGTCTTCCGGTCGAACGTGACCAGACCTTTATGGTTCATGCCCGGCTCGCCGCCCTGGTCACGGGCGTCGGCTGCAAAATCGAACATGTTCCAGACGTGGGTGGACCACATCCAGGGGTGACGGTCGAAGCAGCGGAGCATGTACTCGTGGTATTTTGCCTGATACTCCTCGGTGTGGTCGCCCCGGCGGGGGTGCTCACTGTGGAGGTTGGGCATTCCCTCCGCGCCGTACTCCGAGAAGCCCAGCGCCCGGTTGGGATACACCAGATGGAAGAAGTTGAGCCACAGGTCGTTGAGGAAGAGGCCCGGCACATACCAGCCCAGGTAGAGGTTCCAGCTCACCAGATCGGTGATGTGGGCCACCGGGTTGAACGGGCCGCACATCGCGTAGCAGGCCAGGGTGGTCAGGCGGGTGGGGTCCATCCGGTGGCACAGGTCGTTGAGCTGGCGGTGATTGTCCAGCATGTCGGCCTTGTCCTTGGTGGAGATGGTGATCTCATTGGAGACGCCCCAGCAGACGATGCAGGGGTGGTTGTAGTTCTGGTAGATCAGCTCTTCCATCTGGTCGATGGTGTTCTGGCGGCCATTGGGCAGGTGCTCGGAGATATAGGGGATCTCAGCCCAGACCACCATGCCGTACTCATCGCACAGGTCGTAGAAGTACTGGTCGTGCTGGTAGTGGGCCAGCCGGATGGTGTTGGCGCCCATCTCCCGGATGAGAGTCATATCCTCCTCGTGCATCTCCCGGGTGATGGCGTTGCCCAGGCCCTTGCGGTCCTGATGGCGGGAGACGCCGTGGAGCGGGTAGGAGCGGCCATTGAGGAAGAAGCCTTTCTTGGGGTCTACCCGGAAGCTCCGGACGCCCACCCGGGTGCGGACGGTGTCCACCACTTCCCCGCCCTGCTCGAGCTCCACCACGCAGGTGTAGAGGTAGGGGTCTTTCACGCCGTCCCACAGGTGGGGGTGTGCCAGCGTCATGGTGACGTCTTTGCCCTCGGCGGCGGCCACGGTGTTGCCCTCGGCGTCATTCAGGGTGACGCGGACGGTGCCCTCGCCCTCGAGGCGGGTCTCCACCCGGATGTCGGCGGTGTGATCCTTGCACAGGGTGGGCGTCACTTTCACGCCGGTGTCGCCGTAATGGCCCAGTGCAATGTGATCTTGATTGACCACCAGCAGGCTCACATCCCGGTAAATGCCGCCGTAGAACGTGAAGTCGGCTTTCTGGGGGTAAACATGGTCGTTGACACTGTTGTCCACCTCCACGGTGAGGGTGTTCTCCTCTCGCAGCAGGGTGGTGATGTTGGCGCGGAACGTGGAATAGCCGCCGTCGTGCACGCAGACCTCGGTGTCGTTCAAGACGACCTTTGCGCTGGCGTTCACGCCCTCAAACTGGAGCCAGACCTGCTGGCTGACCTCCTCAAAGGCCGGAGCCGCAAAACTGGTGCGGTAAGTGCAGGTGCCCCGCCAGTAATCGTTGCCGCCGTCCTGGCCGTCCTGGGCGTTCCAGGTGTGGGGCAGATCGACGGTGGTGGTGTTCCCCTCCGGGCCGATGAACTGCCAGTTTTTCATCAGTCGGACAATTTTGCGCATAAGCCGTCTCCTTAAACTTGGTCGTATTTTCACGGGATTCATTCCGTTCGTTTTCGTTCGTCAGTATTTTATCAAAGCAAATATTTTTTGCAAGATGGTTGCGAAAAGTGGTCGTTTTGGGAGGATATTCGGTTTTTTTCTTCCAAATCCAAAGCAAAATCATTGTGCAACTTTCACAATCAGTTGTATCCAACAAATGTTGTGAAAATAAAAAGACCGGCAGGTGCATTCCAACACCTGTCGGCCTGTTTTGTTCCGTATTCCGTTTGTTTACCCCTGCTTCAGCGGGAAAATGATCTTGATGGCAAAAAAGCCGTTCTGCGTTTCCGTGGTCAGGGTGCCGCTGTATTTCTGCACGATGCGGCGGAGCACTTTCAGCTCGTAGGCCTCGGTACGGGTCGCGGCAGCCTCCGGCTCCCGAGCCGGGCTGATGACGTTGATGACGATAAAGCTCTGCCGCACGCAGACCAGCAGGTCGATGTTCCGCCGGGCCGGGTCGGGCGTCCGCACGGCTCCCTCTATGGCGTAGTCCAGCGCGTTGGCAAACAGGGCGTACAGGTCGCCGGGCTCAAAGCCCTGCAGGCAGCTGCCGTTGGCCACTGCATTGAGCTGCACCCGCCGGGACTGGCAGAGCAGGGTCTTCTCGGTGAGCACCACGTCCAGCACCTCGTTGCCGGAGTTCGCTCCGGCGTCGTAGAGGCGGGCGGCGTTCTCCGCCTCCTCCAACGTCTCCCGCGGCACCGCGTCCGGGGCCAGCCTGCGCAGGGCCGCGATCTGCACCCGCAGCTCGTGGCAGCGCTTGTTGATGATGTTCACGTTCTGCCGCGCCACCTGATACTGCTGGCGCTGCCGCTCGTAGAGCAGATTCAGTGTTTCCATCTCCTTTTGGAGGTCGGATTTTTTGAACAGTTCCGTCTGCAGATAGAGCAGCGTCAAAAAGTAAAGCTGCCCGATGAGGGTGGTGCCCACAACACTCATGGGCCAGTCCAGCGCCTGGGCACTGCTTAAAAGCGCCGCCTGCAGCATGAACATAATCCCCATAAAAAACGCGCTGGCCAACTGCCGGGGCCCGATGTGGTACACGCCTTTGTCCGGGATCTTCCGGGCCAGTGTCCCGCAGATGACTCCATAGAACACCACACCCGCCAGCACCTGCAGCAGCTTGACCGGGACACTGTTCATATTCAGCGGATGGCTTTTCACCGCGCAGAGCAGCTCAAAGAGGTTCCAGCCCTCGTAAGCCGTCTGGGCCGTCAGCAGGCTCCACACCGCGCAGTAGAGGGCACTCTTTTTGTCGATTTCCACACAGGCATAGATCATGGCACCCAGCAGGATAAAAAAGCCGACGTACATTCCCAGCAGGGAGATCTGCAGCTGCACCAGCGAGTTGCTCTGGGCCATGGGGTCCAGCAGCCAGGTCAGGGCCATCAGGGACAGCAGCAGCTCCACGGCCCGGAGCCAGAACCGTTCCCGGTGCTTGAGCGGGTAGCAGAACGCCAGCGCCGCGCCCCACCGCAGCACCGCCCGAAAAAACACATGCCTGCCGACAACGATCACAGCACACCTCCCAGATAGGAGGCCACCGCCGTCATAAAGGCGGCTTTCTGGCGACGGCTGATCTCCAGGCGGGCATCCCCCACCTGCACAAAATCATTTTCCACGCCCCGGACGTACTGCAAGTTGACCAGATAGCACTGGTTGCACCGGGCAAAGTGGTAGGCAGCCAACTGCTTTTCAGCCCCGGCCAGGCTCCCCCGCACCGCGTACTCCTGGGTGGCGGTGTGGTAGTAGAGCATCCGGTTGCGGGTCTCCAGATACAGGATATCGCCGGTGTCCAACAACTGCATCCCGCCGCCCGAAAGCTGCAGGGCCACCTGCCCACCCTTGCGGCGCTGCACCCGCTGGATGGCCCGGGAGAGCTTGGTGCAGAACGCCCCATAGCTGACCGGCTTGAGCACATAATCCAGCGCGTCCACCTCGTACCCCTTGATGGCGTACTGGGCCATGTTGGTCACGAACACCAGCACCACATCCGGGTCCACCGCACGGATGCGCTCCGCCGCCCCGAAGCCGCCCAGCCGGGGCATTTCCACATCCAGAAAAATGATGTCATACCCGGGCTGGTACCCCTCAGCAATGACGGCCCCGTCCGCAAAGGGTTCCACTTCCGCCTGCAGGCCCTGCTCCCCGGCGTACTGCCGGATGAACTGGCACAGGTTCTCCCGCACCTCGGTCTGGTCTTCCACCACCGCGATCTTCAGCACGGCTGCTCCTCCTTTTCACACTTCCTGTTTTTCGGCTTACCGGTGTCCCTCCAGCCAGCGCAGCGCAAAGTAGCTGTACGCCGCGCTGCCCTCCCAGAGGACGCTGTCATCAAACCGGACTTTGGGGTGGTGCTGGCCGTAGCGGTAGCCCCGCTCCGGGCTGCCGCAGGCCAAAAACATGCTCACCGTGGGCACCTCATGGCTCACGAATGCAAAGTCCTCACTGCCGCCGCCAGGTTTTCCACCCGTGAGCGGGGCCATATCCATGGCACCCTTCCCCAGCAGGTCGGTCATATAGGTCATGGCATCCTGTGCCAGGGCCTTGTCCACCATCATGCAGGGGCAGTAGTCCGAGAACTCCACCTCCGCTGTGCAGCGGAACGCCTTTGCCACGCCCTCGGAAATCTCCGTCATCCGCTGCCGGATGAACGCCCCGGTCTTGTTGTCGGGGTCGGTGGTGCGGATGGTGCCCCACATCTCGGCGGTGTCCGGGATGACATTGGAAGCAGCTCCCGCCGCAAACCGCCCGGTGGTCAGCACGCCAAAATCATTCTGGGAGAGTTCCCGGGCATTGATCTCCTGCAATGCAATGTGGATATGGGCCGCGGCCGTAATGGGGTCGATGCAGTTTTCCGGCATGGAACCATGGCCGCCTTTGCCGTGCACCACAATGTGGTATTGCTCACAGCTTGCCATGGTGATGCCGCCGCCCGGCACCAGCACCTCGCCCAGAGGCAGAGGCATCCCGGCCAGCACATGGAACATGACCGCCGCGTCCACTTTCGGGTTTTCCAGCAGGCCGTTGGAGATCATATCCGGGGAGCCCTGGAAAATCTCTTCGGCCGGCTGGAATTCCAGCTTGATGGTGCCTTCGATCTCCTCCTCGTGCTCTTTCAGCAGCTTTGCCGCACCCAGCATCATGGCCGTGTGCATATCGTGGCCGCAGCCGTGCATCTTGCCCGGCACCTCGGAGGCAAACACCTCTCCGGACTCCTCAAAGATGGGCAGGGCGTCCATATCGCCCCGGAGCAGGATGGTCTTGCCCGGGCGCTTTCCCCCGGCCAGCGCGAGGACACCCGCCCTGCCGCAGTCCTGCGGCGCATAGCCCATCTCGGTCAGGGCCTGCTTGACCAGCGCCTTGGTCTTGGGCAGGTCAAAGCCCACCTCCGGGTTGCGGTGGATCGTCCGCCGCCATTTCTGCAGCTGAGGCTGCAGGGTCTTCGCTTCATCCAGCAATTCATTCGGCTTCATCATTCAAACATCGCTCCTTTGCAAAACGCCCTCTCAGGCAGCTGAGAGGGCGGATGATCTTATGTTACTCCTGCGTGTTACCAGCTCCGTCCGGATGGTACTGTGCACAGGTGCACTTTTTCCATTTGAGGCCGCTGCCGCAGGGGCAGGGGTCGTTCCGGCCGATCTTGATGACCCGCACCGGCTGGCCCTTGGGGGCACCCTTGACACCGGGAGCACCGTTGCCGGGCACAAAGCCCTCTCCGGTAGGCTTGGCCACCTGCTCCCGCTTGGGAGCGGCACCGGCTTTCCGCACCTCGATGGTCAGCAGCATCTTGATGCTGGACTCCCGGATGGAATCCACCATCTGGTCAAACATATCAAAGCCCTCGATGCGGTACTCGACCACGGGGTCTTTCTGGCCGTAGCCGCGCAGCGCAATGCCCTGCCGCAGCTGATCCATATTATCAATATGGTCCATCCACTGGCGGTCTACGCACTTGAGCAGGCAGATACGCTCCAGCTCCCGCATGAGGGGGGCACCGTAGCGCTGCTCTTTATCGTTGAGGACATCCATGCCGCGGTCATACAGCAGATCGGCGATGCCCTCGCGGCTCAGGCTGTCATAATCCTCCACCGTGTAATGGAAGTCGGCATCGGTGGTCAGCCAGCCCTGATAGTGACGGCGGAGAGCACCAAAGTCCCACTCATCCTTGACATCGCCCGCCAGGAACTGGGCGCAGGAAGAGTCGATGTTCTCCCGCAGCATCTTGTGCATCTCGGCGGAGATGTCTTCGCCGTCCAGCACTTTGTGGCGCTGGCCGTAGATGATCTCGCGTTGCTGATTCATGACGTCGTCGTATTTCAGCACGTTCTTTCGGATCTCAAAGTTGCGGCCCTCCAGCTTCTTCTGGGCACTTTCGAGGGTGTTGGTGATCATTCGGTTCTCGATGGGGGTGTCCTCGTCGATCTTGAGGGTATCCATCAAGCCCGCCACACGGTCGCCGCCAAACAGGCGCATCAGGTCATCTTCCAGGCTCAGGTAAAACCGGGAAGCACCGGGGTCGCCCTGACGGCCGGCACGGCCGCGCAGCTGGTTATCGATGCGGCGGCTCTCGTGCCGCTCGGTGCCGATGATGAACAGGCCGCCTGCCTTGCGCACCTCGTCGGCCTCGGCCTCAATGGCGGGCTTGTACTGAGCGTACAGCTCCTCAAACCGCTTGCGGGCTGCCAGAATATTCTCGTCGGTGGTTTCCCCGTGGCCATCGGATTCGGTCAGCAGCAGCTCCACGGCGCTGGGGTCGGCGTCCTCAGGCTTTTCGGGGTTGAGCAGATTCTCACAGAAGTGCTCCTTGCGCATCTGGGCCTTGGCCATGAACTCGGCGTTGCCGCCCAGCATGATATCGGTACCACGGCCTGCCATGTTGGTGGCGATGGT
>ERZ773264.1336-NODE-1336-length-29586-cov-11.896075_pt1 | contig 29586 bp, 25 predicted proteins | sample MGYA00511910_ERZ773264 | MGnify/ENA primary metagenome ERZ773264 (study PRJEB29015, sample SAMEA2737739) | human gut metagenome | biome: human gut; feature: human-associated habitat; material: faeces | place: China | collected 2012 ...
TTCTCGTACTCAAAGTCCTTGGCACCGCCGTTGGAGGTGCGGCAGAGCACGAACATGCCCTTGCCCTGCTTTTCGGCATAGGGCAGGTAGGGGCTGATGGAGTCCAGACCCATATAGGGAGCCAGCGTGACGAAGTCGGCCTCAAAGTCCCCGGTAAAGTGGCCCATCGCGTACATTTCAGCGGTCTTGGCAATGTCGCCGCGCTTGATATCCGCGATGACGGGCACGCCTGCCTCACGGACGGCTTTCAGGGTGTCGGCGTAGGCTTTCAGGCCCTCCAGACCCAGAGACTCATAGTATGCGATCTGCACCTTGTAGCAGCCTGCTACCGCCTTGGTGGCATCGATGAGCTTTTTGTTGAAGCGGACGATGTTCTCGCCCTTGGACAGGGTGCTATCCACAAAATCAGCGGGCAGGTAGCTGAAATCGGTATCCAGACCCACGCAGACCGGGCCCCGGGCCTCTACTGCCTCGTACAGCTTATCCATGTTCGTCATAATTGGTTCCTCCATACTCTTATATATAAATGAATCTACTAAACCGGGTCACTCCGCCTGATAGGTCAGCTTTCCGCCCTTGACGGTGGCGTACACCTTGCCGTACAGCTCGGCTCCATCAAACGGGGTGTTGTGGGATTTGGAGTGCAGCTTGTCCTTGTCCACCGTGTAGGGGTGCTCCAGATCCACCAGCACAAAGTCGCCGTCGTAGCCCGGCTCCAGCTGACCCTTGGCCAGGCCCAGAATTTCTGCCGGGCGGGTGCTCATCAGGTGGACCAGCAGCTCCAGCGGCAGGCCCTCCTCTTTACAGAGCTTGGTATAGCAGACACCGAACGCCGTCTCACTGCCCACCATACCGGCCATGCCTTTCAGCTTGTCCTCCTCGGAGTGGGGCGCGTGATCGGTGGAAATGGCGTCCACCACACCGGCCCGGATGGCGTCCACCAGTGCCTGCACATCGTCCGCCGTCCGGATGGGCGGGTTGACGCGGTAATCGCAGACATCGTTGGTGAACCACAGGTGGTGGGGCGTCACCTCGCAGGTAACGGGAGCGCCGTGCAGCTTTGCCATCTGGATGGCCTCGATGGCGCCCCGGGTGGAAACGTGGCACATGTGGAGCTTGGTCTGGTAATACTCGCTCAGCCAGCAGTTGCGGACCGTCTCCAGATCCTCGGCCAGGCGGTAGTCCCAGGGGCTGATCTCCATATCCTCGGCGTGGCTCATCACCGTGATGTCCCGCTGGGTGCAGATGGCGAATGCCCGGGCCATGGTGGCGTTGTCCTGCACGCCGTGGCCATCCTCGGTGATGAACTTCACGCTGGCGGGCAGGGTCTTGAGGTGGTCCAGCGTCTTGCCGTCAAAGTCCTTGGTAATGGAGACGGTCTGGTTCACGTCGCACAGACCGATTTCGGCGGCTTTCTGTTCCACCATCTCAGCCTGTGCCGCCGAGGAGCAGACGGGCTTGGTGTTGGGCATCAGGTTCACGAACGTGTAACCGCCTGCCGCAGCCGCCCGGCTGCCGGTCTCGATGTCCTCTTTGTACTCAAAGCCCGGGGTACGCCAGTGACAGTGCAGATCTACAAAGGCGGGCAGCACCGTCAGGCCGCCTGCATCGAGGACGGTCTCGCCCTCACCGGCCAGCGCGCTCAGATCCTGGCCGACGGCAGCGATCTTGCCGTCCCGAATGTAGATTTCGAGGGGGTGCCCCTCGGTGTTCACAGCATTGATGAGCAGCATCTCAATTTACCTCCCTGTTTTGGTTTCAATGGGCGGACTGCCCGCGGACGGGCAAAAAAAAGAACTTTTCCACAGCGGAAAAGTTCAAAATGCGAAAAAAGGAAACAACGAACCCACAGCAAAAACGGCTGCAAACTGCTTTTTCAGTTTTGCGCGCATCATTTTAGCCTGCATCGTGTTTTCTCCTTTTAAGTTTGCGATTTATTTCGATATATTTTATCATAGAAACGCAAAATGTGTCAATGCTTCTGCGCTTTTTTCCTGTAAAAAGGTTTGCCGCTCATTGCCCAGATTTTTAGCTACTCTACCGAAAATCCACCACGCTCCCCCGCCGGGCAGGCAAACCGCAAAAAATCCGGTCTAATTCCTACCATTTCACTGTACATTAAAGTTCACCTGTGCTATTATAAAGGAGCACAAAAGAGAGGGCCGCCAAGAGACGGGCGGCGTTGCATTGGGAACATTGTATATAAAGGAGGGCTCTTCCATGAGCTTATTGGAGGACGCACGCAACATCCAGCGCAAAGACCCCGCCGCGCGCAACGTGCTGGAAGTCATTCTGCTCTACCCCGGTTTCCATATTCTGGTGTATCACCGGGTAGCACACTGGCTGTATGAGCACAAGCACTTTTTCCTGGCCCGGTGGGTCAGCCAGCATGGCCGCCACAAGACGGGCATCGAGATCCACCCTGGTGCCAAGATCGGCAAGTGCCTGTTCATCGACCACGGTATGGGCATCGTCTTTGGCGAGACCACCGAGATCGGCGACAACTGCACCATCTACCACGGTGTGACTCTGGGCGGCACCGGCAAGGACACTGGCAAGCGTCACCCCACCCTGGGCAACAACGTCCTCATCGGCGCGGGCACCAAGGTGCTGGGCCCCGTCTTCATCGGCGACAACGCCCGTGTGGGTGCCGGCAGCGTGGTGCTGCGCAACCTGCCCGCCAACTGCACCGCCGTGGGCGTCCCCGCCGAGGTGGTCCGCATCAACAACAAGGCCATCGTCCCCTCGGACGACCTCGACCAGCAGGACCTGCCCGATGTCACCGCCCAGCGCCTCACCGAGCTGGACCGCCGCATCAGCGCCATCGAGCGCGCCGCCCAGGGCGACACTCCCCCTACCGCCGAGCAACTGGCCAAACGCCGGAAGAATTGACCCTTATTTTAAGATGCAAAAAGCAGGTACGTCTGAGTTTCCTCAAACGTACCTGCTTTTGTTGTTTCAGCTTATTTACAGCCTGTGGTGCACAGCTCTTTTACTTTTTGAGCCGCAGTCTGCACCAGCTGGCTGACGGGCCCCTCCGGCACGCCGACCACGAAGTTCTCGCAGTGGTTCACCGGGATGAGCACCCGCTTGGCATCCGCCTGGCAGATGGCCGCCGCCATGGCGGGAGTGATCTCGCCCAGCAGGGCATCCGCAATGACGATACCGATGGGCCCCACGATGATGTCCGCGCGGCGGGCGTTGACCACCACGGCATTCTCGCCGGTAGCCGCCCGGGCGGCACCCGCCTTGAGCATGGCCGAAGCGGCCATGCTGTTGGTGCCCACGGCGGTCAGCTCCGCCTCCGGGCAGAGGGCCGTGATGGCCGTCACCAGCTGACGGCCCAGCCCGCCGCCCTGTCCATCAATGACCAGCACCCGCATGGCTTAGAAGTCGATCTCTTCCAGCCGCAGCAGGGCCAGAATGTAGATCTTCAGGGCCTCCAGCAGCTTGTCGATGGGAGCGGACTCATTGGCACCGTGCATCGGGCCGCCGAACTCGGGGATGGGCAGCTCCGCGTGCTCCGGGCCAAAGCTGACGGCATAGGGGAAGTGGCGGGCATAGGTGCCGCCGCCCATGGTAAACGGGGTGGCGTGGTCGCCCGTCACCTCATTGTAGGTGTCGATGCAGGCCTTGATGGCGGGGGTGTCCGCCTCGATGTAGAACGGCTTGTTCACGCCGATGTCGGTCAGCTCGGCACCGCTGCCAATGGCAGCCTTGATCTGCTTCTCGATGGTCTCGCCGTCGGTACAGGTGGGGAAACGGCTGTCCAGCGTCTGGACGATGCGGCCATTTTCCATATAAATACGCCCGCCAATGATGGTCAGGGGGCCAAAGGGGCCATCAGCACACTGGATGCCCAGGCCCTCACCGGCCGTGGAGCTGTGCAGCTTCTGGATGGCTTTCAGGTACTCGCGCTCGGCGTCATTGCAGAGGTTATTGTCCAGCAGGTAGTTGACCACCAGCCCAATGGCGTTCACGGTACCCTCCGGCATGGCGGCGTGGCCGCTCTTGCCCCAGCCGCGGATACGGACGCCGTTGCCCTCCGGCTCCAGCGTGATGTTGGGGGCATTGCTCAGTTTGGTGATATCGGTCTCCACCAGAGCGCTGGCACGGTCCGGCACCGCGTTGTTGGCGACACCGCCCACAAACTCCTTGATCTCGCCATTGCACACCGGGCTGACCAGCTTGCCGTTGAACTGGCCTTTCTCACCGTTGCAGACGGGGAACTCCGCGTCCGGGGTAAAGCAGAAGACGGGAGCTTTGTAGTGCTCCAGATAGTAGTCCACATCGCGCATGTGGGTCTCCTCGTTGTCGCCGACGAGGGCGCGGATGGGGTAGCGCAGGGAGACCCCCTCCTCCTTGAGGAACTTCAGGGCATACAGGGTCGCCACCATGGGGCCCTTATCGTCTGCCACGCCGCGGCCGATCATGTAGTTGTCCTTGATCTGCATGGTAAAGGGGTCTGCCGTCCAGCCATTGCCCTCAGGCACCACGTCCACATGGCAGATGGTTGCCAGATACTTTTCCGGGTCCGCGCCCGCCAGCTCGGCATAGCCGATGTGATTTTCACAGTTGCGGGTGGCAAAGCCCATGCCTGCCGCCAGCTCCAGGGTCTTATCCAGGGCTGCACGGGGGCCCACGCCGTAGGGAGCACCCTCCGCGGGCTCCCCCTCCACGCTGTTGATGGCAACGAGGGCTGCAATGTCCTGCAAGATCTGTTCTTTGTTCGCCGCAATAAACGCGTCGATCTTCTGGTTCAATGCCTGATCCATGTTGGTTCGTCCTTTCTTTGTCGTAAGCGACATATCGTATTTATTCTAGCATATTTCATAGCAGATTGCTAGTCATTTCACTGCAAAAAGCGTGCTCACAGCTCCCAGCAGCCCGGCGCTGGCCAGACCCATGATGATGCCCGCCAGCAGCACGCCGCCCATGCAGGCAATGAGCACATCTTTAAATTTCATATCCAGGATGGAGCCCGCCAGCGTACCGGTCCAGGCACCGGTGCCCGGCAGCGGGATGCCCACAAACAGCAGCAGCGCCACCACCAGGCCACGCCCGGCCTTGGCTTCCAGCGCGCGGCCGCCTTTTTCGCCCTTGTTGATGCAGAAGCGGCAGAACGGCCCGATGACCGGCTTGTGATAGCCCCAAATGAGGAACTTGCGGGCAAACAGGTAGATGAACGGCACCGGGATCATGTTGCCCACCACGCAGACGAGGTAGGTGGGCAGGATGGGCAGGCCCAGCCCCAGTCCCACCGGGATGGCACCGCGCAGCTCGACGAGCGGGAACATCGAGATCAGGAAGACCAGAATGTAATTCTTTATCATAAAAATACTCCTTGTTTACAGGTCAATGACCAGCTCCACCGGGCAGTGATCCGAGCCAAACACCTCGTTGTGGATCTCCGCCACTTTGATCTTATCGGCAACGCGGTTGGAGACAATAAAATAGTCGATCCGCCAGCCCGCGTTCTTCTCCCGGGCATGGAAACGGTAGCTCCACCAGCTGTACTTTACCTCGTCCGGGTGGAGGGCACGGAAACTGTCCGTAAAGCCAGCCGCCAACAGCTCGGTCATCTTGGCCCGCTCCTGGTCGGTAAAGCCGGCGCTCATCCGGTTGGTCTTGGCGTTCTTGATATCCATTTCGGTATGAGCCACGTTCAGGTCGCCGCAGAGGATGACCGGCTTTTTTGCGTCCAGCCCCAACAGGTAGGCCCGGAAATCGTCTTCCCACTGCATCCGGTAATCCAGCCGCTTGAGGCCGTCCTGGCTGTTGGGGGTGTAGCAGTTGACAAGATAGAACTCCGGATATTCCAGCGTCAGCACCCGGCCCTCGTGGTCATGCTGGTCGATGCCAATGCCCGTCGTCACGGCCAGCGGCTGGGTCCTGCACCAGCAGGCCGTGCCGCTGTAGCCCTTTTTCTCCGCCGAGTAAGTATATTCTGTGTAGCCTTCCGGCGCGAAATCCGCCTGGCCCGGCTGCATCTTGGTCTCCTGTACCGAAAAGACGTCGGCGTCCAGCGCGGCAAAGCTCGCGGCGAAATCGTGGGTCAGGCAGGCCCGCAGGCCATTGACGTTCCAGCTGATGAGTTTCATGTCCGTTGCTCCAATCTGTAATTTTTCACGTTGTGGTTACGCAATGTATTTCGTTTTCCAGACGCCGCTGCGGAACCGCAGCACAAAGCAGATCACGCGGCAGACCCAGTCCACCACCATGGCGATCCAGACACCAATGGCACCCAGCCCCATATGCACGCCGATGAGGTAGCTGAAACCCAGCCGCCAGATGGCCATGCTGAGGATGGAGGTCACCATGGTAAATTTCACGTCGTTGGCGGCACGCAGGGCGTTGGGCAGCACAAACGAGGCCGGCCAGAGCAGGATCGCAAACCCGGCGTGGATCTGCACTAGCAGGATGGCCAGCTGCATCGTTGCACCGGACAGCGCATAGATGCTTACGATCTGCGGCAGGAACAGCAGAATGGCCCCGTTGAACACGCCCATGGCGATGTAAGCCCAGACCAGCAGCTTTTTGGTGTAGTACACGGCCTGCTCACTGTCGCCCGCACCGATGCAGCGGCCCACCACCGTGATCATGGCAAGGCCCAGGGCCTTGCCCGGGATGCAGCCCATGCCATCGAGGTTGTTGGCCACAGCGTTGGCGGCGATCTGCACCGTGCCAAAGGTGGAGATCATGCTCACCACCAGGATGCGTCCGGCCTCGAACAGGCTGTTCTCAAAGGCAGACGGGATGCCGATGCCCAGGATGCGCTTTGCCATCTTGCCATCCAGCTTGATGGTCTTGGGCACGGTGAGGGCGTGGCCTTTCTGGTAGCAGCGGGCCAGAATGAGGGCCGCCGCCACCACGCGGGAAATGACGCTGGGCCAGGCAACACCGTCCACTCCCATTTTCAGGCCAAAGATGCAGACCGCGTTGCCCACGATATTGATGATGTTCATGAGCACACTGATCTGCATGGAAATTTTGGAGTTGCCCATACTGCGGAAGAGGGCCGCGCCCGCATTGTACAGCGCCAAAAAGGGGTAGCTCAGGGCCGTGATCTTTAAGTACAGCACGCCCGCGTCCAGCACGTCAGCTTCAATGGACCCATAGCAGAGCCGGAGCATGGGCCGGGCCAGCACAAAGCAGAACAGCGCCACACCCGCGCCCAGCAGTGCGCTGAGCAGGATGAGCTGGCCGGAGCTTGCGTCGGCCTTTTTCTGTTCCCGTGCTCCCAGATACTGGCTCACCACCACCGCGCCGCCGGTGGCCAGTGCCGCAAACAGCACGATGATGAGGTTGTTGATCATATCCACCAGGCTGACACCCGAGATGGCCGCCTCGCCGCAGCGAGACACCATCATGGTATCCGCCATACCCACTGTCACTTCCAGCAGCTGCTCCACCAGCAGCGGCCCCACCAGCAGCAACAACTCCCGCTGGCTGAATAAAAGCTCTCGCCCGCCAAAGAGCGGCGCTTTTGTACTTTGTTTCGTTTTTTCCCCCATGGGTTTTGTTCCCTCTAAAATATGCTCTCTGATTTTATGCAATACAGGTTTATCTTAGCACAGCGCCCGGTGCTTGTAAAGCGCTGGATGCATCTTCCCACTGCAAAGCCCGCCCGGCTTTTGAGGTACATGGCTCCCCGCCGGGAGTGCTGTTCCCCACGCGCCGCTTTCCCGGTCACTCTTTGCAACATTTTATGGAAAAGTGTGATTTTTCTACTTCTGTAAGAAAAATTTTTCAAAAACCTCTTGCATTTTTCCGGTAAGCGTGCTATTGTTGTATCCAACAGGACAGGCTGTTGAACACAACGTTCCATCCCTGTTTCTGTGTTCTTTCTTCTTTCTTATATATTGCTATTTTCTTCATTTACCTTCTTATCATTTACCCTGCTTGTCCCCGCCGGGGGACAAAAAAAGCGATGGCTCACCTGCAAGGGCCATCGCTTTTTCTTTTTGCATTTTTATTGGAAATAAAACCTCTCAGGCCACGCTTTGGCGCGTCCAGCCGTCCTCCCTCTGTCGCGAACGCGACATCTCCCTCCGGCCGGAGGGAGTCATTCCGATCAGGGGAGCCAAATTGCGGAATCACAAATTTTCAAATGCCGTGCGCACGTCGCCGGAGAAGTAGAGGGTTCCCAGTGCACACACCGGGCCATCCCCGCCCAACGCCACGGCCCGGGCCACGCCTGCTTCAATGCTGGGAGCCGCCTCGGCTTTGCAGCCCCGGGCACGGATATGCCCGGCCAGTGTCTCGGCGGACATCGCGCGGGGAGTGTGGGCCGCTACCGTTACAAACCGCTTTGCCAGCGGGGCCAGCAGGGCCAGCATCTCGTCCACATCCTTGTCCGCCATGATGCTCACCAGGAAGACGAACTTCTGCCCGGGAAAACGGTCTTTCAGGCTCTGCACCGTGGCCCGCATCCCGTGGGCGTTGTGGCTGCCGTCCAGCAAAAACGGCGGGGTATGCCGCAGCAGCTCAAAGCGGCCCGGCCAGCTCACCGTTTCCAGACCCCTGCGGATGGCCTCTTCCGGGATATTCCATCCCCTGCCCCGCAGCACCCGCAAGGCCGTGATTGCCACGGCCGCGTTCCGCGGCTGGTAGCTGCCGATGAGGGGCAGCTTCACGCCATCAAGGCCATCAAAATCAAAGGTCACGGCATCCAGATCACCGCCCTCGAATTTCAGCTTGTCAAAATCCACCACAGTCAGCGGGGCGTTCCGCTCTTTTGCCACCCGGACGATGACGGCATCCGCCTCCGGCACACCGCCATAGCTCACCACCGGGCTCCCCGGTTTGATGATGCCCGCCTTGGCCGCGGCAATGTCCGCGATGGTGGGGCCCAGCTCTTTCACATGATCCATGCCCAGCGCCGTGATGACCGCGCACTCCGGCGGGTCAATGACATTGGTGGAGTCCAGCGTGCCGCCCAGACCCACCTCCAGCACCACGATGTCACAGTGCCGCTCGGCAAAGTAAAGCATTCCCAGTGCCGTGATGATCTCAAACTCGGTGGGCACATCGGCCATGGCATCGGCAGCGGGTTTTACCCGCTCCACCAGCCGCACCAGTTCCTCGTCCGGGATCTGCTGGCCGTTGACCTGGATCCGCTCATTGAAGCGGTTGATGAACGGCGAGGTGTACAGGCCCACGCGGTACCCGGCCGCCTGCAAACAGGAGGCCAGCATGGCGGCAGTGCTGCCCTTGCCGTTGGTGCCCGCCACATGGATAAACCGGAGTTGTTTGTGCGGGTCTCCCAGCGCCGCCAGCAGGGTACGGGTGCGGGTCAGGCCGGGTTTATGGCCCGCCCACTGCACCGCGTGGATGTATTCCAATGCCGATTCGTAATTCATACCATAAGCCTTCTTTACTTTTTCACTGCTGCCATCACAGCCTTATTCTCCATCAGCAGCCGGAGCAGCACGGTGTTCACCGCTGTGAGCACCAGCGCATTGGGGATGCGGGCCGCCAGCACGCTCCAGGCATAGCCGTAAAAAATGCGGAGCGCCAGCGAGTTGATGACGATGGAGCCCACCACATGGGCGGCCAGCACACTGAGCAGGAGCCGCTGGCCCAGCCGCAGGGCGTGGGGCAGTTTCTGCCACAGCAGACCGCCCACCAGACCAATGGCGGCAGCGCCCAGGGTGATCAGCGGGTTGATGGCGTACCCTGCCAGCACGCCGCCGATCATATCGGCCAGAGCGCCCACGGCAAAGCCCGCCCCCGGCCCAAAGAGGATGCCGGCCAGCAGCACGGGCAGGCTGCCCAGGTTGAACCGGACAAAGCCCGTGGAGATGCTCAGCACCCGGCTGAACACGATGCTCATGGCGATGAGCAGGGCCAGCACTGTCAGGGTGCGGGTGGAAGTTTTTGTGCTTTTCATATCAATTGTCCTCCCTTAGTAAAAAGGAATCTTTCCGGAGAGGACGTTCAAAATAAAGCGCCCTCCCGTGTGACAAACCGCACAAAGGAGGGCGTGAATCCAACAAGTTTCACTTCCAGGCACTGAGCCGCAAGCGGCCCGCGCCTGCACCCAAGTCCATGCAGCAGCGGGATGCAGGCCATGCACCGCGGGTCTTCCTTCGTCCGCAGCACAACTCCCCGTTGATGCGGCACTTAACGCACATGGCCTTACTCTGTTGATACTGTTATTATATGCCTTTTTCCGTGGCTTTTCAACCACACGGTGCATCACATTTGCTAAAATGTATCGCACATTTTTAGCAGATGTGCTTAGTGGTCTTTCTTTTTCCCGCCAAACGTGATAAGATGGGACTAACATGTGATAAGAAAGGACGTTCTCTATGAAATTCAATGAGATGACCTATACCCGCCCCGACATCGACGCTTTGCTGGCCGAGTGCAAGCAGCTGGCCGCCAAGGCTGCTGCCGCTGACAGCGACGAAGCCATTGTCGAGACCTACTATGAGCAGAGCCGCGCCTTTGCCGATTACACCACGGCCTCCAACCTGGCCAACATCCACTACACCTGCGACACCCGTGACGCCTACTGGAAAGCCGAGCAGGATTTCTTTGACGCCAACGGTCCTGCTGTCTCCAACGCCAGCGTGGAGATCAGCCGCGCGTTCCTCTCCAACCCCCATGTGGACGCCCTGACCAAAGCTCTGGGCACCACCTGCGTGGCCGGCATGAAGAACGCCGTGCTGGGCATGGACGAGCGGACGCTGGACCTGCAGAAAGAGTACAACGCCCTCGTCAGCCAGTACCAGCAGATCTACGGCGGTGCTCTGGTGGAACTGGACGGCAAGCAGCTCACCATCCCCCAGCTGGGCCCCTACAAGGAGAGCCTGGACGCCAAGACCCGCCGGGCCGCCTATGAGGCAGAAGCAGGCTATTTTGACGCCCACCGCGCCGAGCTGGACGAGCTGTACACCAAGATCGTCAAAAACCTCAACGCTCAGGCCAAGCTCATGGGCTACCACGATTACAGTGAGCTCTCCTATGTGCGCATGAACCGCATTGGCTACGGCCCCGAGGAGATCCAGCACTTCCGTGACCAGGTGGCAAACGATGTGGTCCCTGAGCTGCAGAAAGTGATTGCCCTCAAGGCCAAACGGACGGGCATCGAGCATCCCACGTTCTGTGATCTGCCCGTCTCGTTCAAGGACGGCAACCCCAAGCCCATCGAGGGCTATGATGCCCGGATGGCCGCTGCCCGCACCATGTACCATGAGTTGAGCCCCGAGACGGCCGAGTTCATCGACTTCATGCAGGACAATGAGCTGTTTGACGTGGAGAGCCGCCCCGGCAAGATGAACGGCGGCTATATGACCAGCCTGCCCAGCTACAAGGCCCCCTTTATCTTTGCCAACTGGAACGGCACCTCCGCTGATGTGGACGTGCTGACCCATGAGTGCGGCCACGCTTTTGAGGGCTACGTGGCCGAGCGGGACCCCCATGTCCCCGCCGACCTCGAGTGCCCCGGCATGGAGAGTGCTGAGATCCACTCCATGGCCATGGAGTTTCTCACCGCGCCCTGGCACAAGCTGCTGTTTGGCAAGGACGTGGATAAATACGCCCTGCAGCACGCCGAGGACAGCTTCCTCTTCCTGGCATACGGCTGCATCGTGGACGAGTTCCAGCACAAGATGTACCAGAACCCGGACCTGACCCCGGACGAGCGGAACGCTGTCTGGCTGGAGCTGGAGCACAAATACCGCCCCTGGGTGGATTTTGACAACCTGCCGTTCTATGGCCGTGGTGCCGGCTGGCAGCGTCAGCTCCACATCTATGAGTGCCCGTTCTATTATATCGACTACTGCCTGTCCACCATGGCTGCCCTGCAGTTCTTCCTGCTCAGCCTCAAGGACCACAAGGATGCATGGCAGCGCTATCTCAAGCTGGTGCGCCGGGCCGGTCTGGCCAGCTACACCGAGCTGTGCGAGACTGCCGGCCTGAAAGTGCCGTTCACGGATGGCTCCATCAAGGCCATTGCCCAGGAGATGGGCCAGTGGATCGCCGCGCATCAGGTCTGATATTGACGCACCGCTCCAAATCCGTTATTATAATAGGTAGAAAATCAGCCCACCAGGCGTAAAAGGAGCGGTATTGCTATGGCAGAAAAAGAGAGCAAGGGCATCAAAAAGTTTCTGGAAGAATTCAAAGCCTTTGCCATGCGCGGCAACGTGCTGGATATGGCAGTCGGTGTGGTCATCGGCTCGGCGTTCACAGCCATCGTGAACTCTCTGGTGAACGACATCATCAACCCCGCCATCGGCCTGTTTTTCAATGCGGACTTTTCCGATGTCGGCATCCACATTGGCGATGTGACCATCGGCGTGGGCTCGTTCATCAACGCCATCATCAATTTCCTCATCGTGGCATTTGTGCTGTTCATGGTCATCAAGACCGTCAACGCCCTGCACAAAAAGCCCGCCGAGCCCGAGGCCCCGGCAGAACCCACCACCAAGGTGTGCCCCTACTGCCAGAGCGAAATCTCCATCAAGGCGGTCCGCTGCCCCCACTGCACTACCAAGCTCGAGGGCTTCCCGGAGATCAACGACTGATTTCAACATGCAAAAAATCTGTTGTGGAAAACCACAACGGATTTTTTCTTTCTGCTTTTTTACTGGACACTGGTCAGCTCCGCCAGCTTGTGATAGATTTCGGTGTTATCAAAGGCACCGCGGAATTTCTCAGAGCCAACACCCTTGGCATAGATGTTGACCGAAGCGCCGGTGTGGGCATAGGTGGTGTGGTCCATGCCGGACTTGTGGTTGATGGTGTGGCAGACGGCCATGGAGAACGGGATGTAAGTGCCGTACAGCTCATAGTCCTCCTGGCTCATGTTCTTCTGGGCATCGGCCCCCACATTCAGGGTGCGCTCGTAGGCCTTGCGCAGGTTCTCCACCTCGTAATCCGTCAGCAGCAGCTTGCCCGCGCTGGCGGCATCGGGGTCCGTGGGCAGGGTCAGGCCAAAGTTTGCTTTCACGTCGGCCATGGCTGCCTCAAAGGGGGTCTTGTTGGCGATGTAGCCCTCCACATAGGTGGAATCAAACTTGGCGTAGGACATCTTCTGGTGGGTCAGGTTGGTGAGGAATGTGTTGTAGTTGGTGGTCTTGTAGCCAATGCCCATACCGCCCGTCTCGTGGTCGGCAGTAACGAGGATCAGTGTCTCGTTCGGGTGCATGTTGTAGAACTCCACCGCGGCCTGCACGGCGTTGCTCATCTCCAGCACATCGTGGATGGAAGCGGCCGCATCGTTGGCATGGCAGGCCCAGTCGATCTTTCCGGACTCGGTCATCAGGAAGAAGCCCTTTTTGTTGTCCAGCAGCTCAATGCCCTTGCGGACATAGTCCGTCAGCTGCCACTCCCCTGCGGCAGCATCCATGGCGTAGTTCATGGCCTTGCCATCTGCCAGGTTCTCGGCAATGATGAGGGTCTTGCCTGCGCCTGCTTTCAGTGCGGCGGCATCCGCCTGCGTGGTGACGACATTGTAGCCTGCCTTGGCAGCCACCTCGTGGTTGTTGGGGACCGTGCCGTCGCCGTTCACTTTCTGGAACTCGCCGCCTGCAAAGTATTCAAACCCGGAGTTTGCCAGCTCCACGCCAATGTCATAGTAATTCTTGCGGCTGTTCTGGTGTGCGTAGAAAGCAGCCGGGGTCGCATGGTCGATGTTGACGGTGGACACGACGCCGACCTTATAGCCTTTCTGCTTGTGCAGCTTCTCGGCAATAGTCTCATAGGGCACATCACGGGTCCAGGGGCACATGTTGATGACGCCGCTCTCGGTCTTGTGACCGGTGGCGATGGAAGTCGCGGTGGAAGCGGAGTCCGGGCAGAACGAAGTACTGTCGTAGGTGGTCACGCTGCCCACTTCCGGGAACTGGGTGAAGCTCAGCTCCGCCTCGGTGACTGCACCGTTGTTGGTCGCAGTGCCCTGATAGAACCGGGCAGACTGGATCTGAGCCGTGCCCATGCCGTCGCCAATGAACAGGAAGATGTACTTGGGCTTTTTGCCAAAAACGTCCAGCATCCCATTTTCCTCATCCTCTGCCTGCACAGCCGTGGGAGCCGCAGCATTGGCGGCCACCGGGGCAGCGGCCATCATCCCGACAGCAGAAGCCAGCGCACCGGCCTTGAGGAAATTGCGGCGGGACATTTTACTCTCTTTCATAACACGAAACCTCTCTTTTCCAGAGCCGACCCCGGCTCTCTGTTCAAATTCACTTGCTTGGGACGCCTTTATTCTATCGCCCCGCCCGCCGCCGCGAAACCATGCCCGCGCAAAGCTTTGGTAAAACTGGCGCGGCATTTTGCGGCCCAGTGTAAAGAACAGGAAAGGTGTGTAAAAAAACAGCCCCCGGAACTGGTTCCCGGGGGCTGTCATTTTATCTTATGATCTTACGCGTTGTACTTTTCTTCGTCGAGCATGCCCTCGCTCTTGGCCACGCAGATGCAGGAAGTCGCGTCACCCACCACGTTCAGGGAGGTGACCAGCATCTCGATGGGGCGGTTGATGGCCAGGATCAGGGAGTAGGCCAGCAGAGCGCCGTCGTTGACGAAGCCCATACCGGACAGGATGGTGAACAGGATGACAGCACCGGCACCGGGAGCGGCGGGGGTGCCCACAGATGCCAGCAGGGCCAGCAGGGCGACCACGACCAGCTGGCCGGGGGTGACGGTGTAACCGGCACAGCCTGCAATGAACACGGTGGCAATGACCTGCATGATGGCGGTGCCGTCCATGTTGATGGTCATGCCCAGCGGCAGGACGAAGGAAGCGATGCTCTCATCCACGCCGAACTCTTCCTCGCACACCTTGATGTTCAGGGGCAGGGTGGCGGCGCTGGAGGAGGTGGAGAAGCCGAACACTGCCACGTTGGCGATCTTGCGGATGAAGGTGAAGGGGTTCAGCTTGGCACCCAGTGCAATGACCAGCGGGTAGGCAATGATCAGGAAGGCCAGCAGCAGGACCACCGTGACCACCACATAGACCAGCGCGGGCTTGAGGTAATCGATGCCGTAGATGGCGAAGGTACGGGTCAGCAGTACAAAGACTGCAAAGGGGGCAAAGTTGCTGACAATGAAGTTCAGGAACACGACCACCACATCATTGACCTCGCCCAGCAGGCGGCGCAGGCTCGCGGTGCGACTCTCGCCCAGGGTGTTCATGCTCAGGCCGGTGGCCACTGCCAGGAACACGCTGGAAAGCACAGCGCCATTGCTGCCAAAGGCAGTGACGATGTTGGAGGGGATGATGTTCAGCACCACGTTCAGGGGGTTGGAACCGGTGGAACCGGTGGCTTCTGTCAGACCCTCGATGTGGGTGTTGAACAGGCCCATGGAGTAGGTGCCGTAGCCCACACAGCCTGCCAGCAGCAGCGCCAGGAAGGAGCACAGCAGGAACCAGAACAGGGTCTTTGCGGAAATGCGACCCATGGTGCGGGTGTCTGCAATGCTGCCGATGGCCAGCGAAATGGAAGTAAAGACCATGGGGATGATCACCAGCTGCAGCGCCTTGATGAAGAGCTGGCCGATGATGTAGAAGATGCCAAAGGCACGCTCAGCGCCCTCGGCGGTGATATCCTGGAACAGCAGGTTGTTGATGGTGGTCCAGGTCTCTGCCTGACCGCTGGCGTTCAGATGCTCCCGCAGGAACATAAAGGCCAGACCGGCCACCAGGCCGCAGACCAGAGAAATCGCCATGCGTTTTGCAAGGGATAATTCGTGCTTCTTTTTTGTTTCCATATACTTTTCCTCTCACAATACCGGTTTTTGGCTCACACTTTGCCTACTCTAGCACAACTCTCCCTGCAATGCAAGAGAAAACCGCGCAAAATACAGCTTTTTTTGCAAGTAAGTATGACTTTTCACCGCAAAAATCCCCCGGAAGCTCTCTGCCTCCGGGGGATCTGCTCACTTATTTCTTGAACTTGAACACCGGCGTACCAGCGGCAGCATCGCCGTCCGCAACAACACTGATCTCCGGCAAGTCATCACTGTTGGTCACGATGAGGGCCGTTGCCGTGGGGTGACCTGCGGCACGGATGGCTTCCAGATCCACCTTCAGCAGCGGGGTGCCGGCCTTGACCTTGGCCCCTTCTTTGGTCAGGGAGGTAAAGCCCTGTCCTTTCATCTCCACCGTGTCCATGCCGACATGGATCAGCAGCTCAATGCCGTCATCGCTCATCATACCAACGGCGTGCAGGCTTTCGGGCACCTGCGTAACGGTGCCGTCAAAGGGAGCATAAACGGTGTCGCCGGTGGGCTCCACGCCGCAGCCGGGGCCCAGGATCGCAGAGGCAAAAGTCTCGTCGGGCAGCTGCTCCAGCGGGATCACCTTGCCGTCAATGGGAAGCATGACCGTCATCTTCTGGCCGGAAAATTTCGTCTCGGATGCGGCCTTGCCGCCAAAAAGCTTGTCAAAAAAGCCCATAATACAAACCATCCTTCCACGGTGCACAAAGTGCAGCCTTTATCCAGTTAAGAATAGCATATCCGCGCAGAAAATACAATCTGCATCCTGCACAAAGAGACGCACCGCCATTTGGCAGGTGTGCCCTTACATCAGCTCCAGCAGCTGCTCCACCTCTTCCATCCGGGTGGCCCAACTGGTGGCAATGCGGACAACAGTGTGGGTATCATCGTACTTCTCCCAGAAGCCGAACTTGGCCTTGCCTTCCAGCGCGGCCAGCTGCTCGTTGGACAACACGATGAACACCTGATTCGTGGGCGAATCCATGAAGAACGAATAGCCCTTTTCGGCCAGTCCCTTCTTGAGCACGGCGGCGGTCTCAATGGCATTTTTGCTGATGGTCTGGTACAGGTCATCGGTGAACAGCACATCGAACTGGATGCCCAGCAGACGGCCCTTTGCCAGCAGAGCGCCCTGCTGCTTGACCATGGTCATAAAGTGAGCCGGTGCGCCGTGGGGGAACACAACTGCCTCGCCGCAGAGCGCACCCACCTTGGTGCCGCCGATGTAGAACACATCGGTCAGGCGGGCCACATCGGCCAGCGTCACATCGGTGCCCTCGGCGGCCAGACCATAGCCCAGACGGGCACCGTCCATAAACAGCGGCATATGGTACTTATGGCAGACAGCGGACAGCGCTTCCAGCTCTGCCTTGGTGTACAGGGTGCCGTACTCCGACGGGTGGGAGATGTACACCATGCCCGGGAACACGAGGTGGTCCACATTGCCATCGGCATAGAAGGTCCTGCACCAGTCCTCAACCGTCCCGGCATCCAGCTTGCCGTTGGTGTGCGGCAGGCCGATGACCTTGTGGCCCGTGAACTCGATGGCACCGGCCTCGTGAGCGGCCACATGGCCGGTGGATGCGGCCAGCACACCCTCCCAGCGGCGCAGCATCGATGCAATGACGATGGCGTTGCTCTGGGTGCCGCCCGAAATGAACCAGACATCGGCATCCGGTGCGCCGCACGCCGCGCGGATCTTCTCCCGCGCACTGGCGCAATAGGGATCGGTGCCGTAGCCGGAGACCTTCTCAAAGTTGGTCTCCACCAGCTTCTGTAAGATCGCCGGATGCGCACCCTCGCAGTAATCGTTTTCAAAATACAGCATATACTTTCCCTCGCTCTGCATTCAAGATAAACCTATTATCTGCTTTTTGCGCAGGGTTGTCAATGTGGAACCCCCGCATGGGCGGGGAAAAGTCGCTGTCAACCAGTGCTTCGATCAGGCGCTTAGGATCACCCCCGCGCAGGCGGGGAAAAGGCGTTCGATCAGGCGTGCACAGGTGTTGTAGATGGATCACCCCCGCGCAGGCGGGGAAAAGTTTAGGGTTGGTAAGAGTTACACTGAGAGACAGGGATCACCCCCGCGTGGGCGGGGAAAAGCCGGCCAGTGCAAAGGCAGCCTCTTATGCTCAAGGATCACCCCCGCATGGGCGGGGAAAAGATGAAGATTGCCCGGTGGCAGAACCGCTGGAAGGGATCACCCCCGCATGGGCGGGGAAAAGCGATACCACAAGACCCGCTACCCGATCAAGAAGGGATCACCCCCGCACAGGCGGGGAAAAGCCGAAAGAGCAGCGGGGCGACATCGTCCAGCAGGGATCACCCCCGCATGGGCGGGGAAAAGTTACACCTGCTGCTATGCGTCCCCGCTGGATACGGATCACCCCCGCGTAGGCGGGGAAAAGGGCAGCTATCGGTGGGTCATCAAATCCGTGAAAGGATCACCCCCGCGTGGGCGGGGAAAAGCCCTGAATTTCGGTTGCCTTATCTGCAATCTGAGGATCACCCCCGCGTTGGCGGGGAAAAGTACATCATCTGGTCCCGCAGCTGCATCAGGTAGGGATCACCCCCGCGTGGGCGGGGAAAAGCCCGGCATCTCAGCCATGGTCTCCTCCCCTGTGGATAATGGTCATCAGGCCAAGGCCATAGGCCTTGCCCCGGCCAACGCCCTCGCACAGCAGGGCCTTGAAGGCCTCCGGGTCCGTCACCTGCAGAACACCCTCGTAGGTCACAACCAGCAGGGTAACGGGCCGGGTGCCGTTTTTCTTGAAGTGATAGGTCTGCTTCCGGGTCACTGCGAACGACCCCTCCGAGACGGCAAAGCCGTGCTTTGCGGCCTGCGCCCACAGCCATTCCTCCTGCTCCACCTCGAGATAGCAGGGTTTCAGGGTGCCCCGGGCCGTATGGTCGGCAGAGTCTTTTTTGCTGCGGGTGGGGTTGGCAGTCAGGCGGAACTGCCAGCAGCTGCCCGCTGTCACCCGTTCCAGCAGCGGGTCATAGGGCCGGGTCTCCGGGGGCGCACCGGTGCCGAACTGCGCACACAGGGCGGTCAGGTCCGGCCGTTCCTCACTGAGCAGGAGCAGGTACAGTTTTTCTCCCAGCTGATCCAGCCGCCACAGCCTGCGGCGGCGCGCACCGGGAAAAGCGTTTTCCACCGCACCATGGAATTTCTGGGGCGAGATCAGCGCCACCATGGTCTCACGGCGGGTCGGGTCAAGTTCTGCGCGGGATAGATACATGATTCCTCACCTCAATTCTGCCATTGCGTCATGTTCGGTCGCGCCGGGCATTTCCGGCGGGTTTGTGTTCCACTCCCGCACTGGGCGGAAGCCGTACTGCCGGTGGATGGGGCTGAACGACACCGCCAGATCACGCCGGGGCACGGCAGCAGCATCCGCCGGGTCCGCGTCTGCCACGATGTGCAAGGGGGCTCCATTCCTCTGTTTCACCAGCAGCGGTTCTGCCCGCAGGGTATCCAGCAGTTTCCCGGCCCGGATACCAAGGAAGAGCGGCAGGGTGGGCGGGCAGGAACGCCGCCCCAGATACAGCGGGTAGACCGGATGTTTCAGGGCCGTTTCCAGCTCCTGTAACAGGGCAGTGTCTTCGCTTTCCAGCCCCACCAGAAAGACCGCATCCTGCAGGTAATGGCGGTAGGTCACATAAGGAGCCTTGCCTTTTTTCCGATCCTCTTCCCGGTTGGCTGTGTGGAAATCCACCAGCAGGCTGCCCTCCCGGTCAGCACGGACGGCAAAGTGCAGGCCGTTCAGCCGAGCAAGGCCTGCGGCATCGTCCCGGCGCAGGCCCAGAGCCGCTGCCAACAGGCCAATGACACCGCTTTTGGTGGGTTCCCGGTTCGTTTTGCGGGTCTCAAATTTGGAATCCGCACCCCACGATTGCAGGGGCGCGGCCAGCCGAAGCAACAGCGTTGCCATGGTCACACCTCATTTCCGGGCAGCTTCTCCTTTACGGCACGTTCCAGCGCGGTGAGCATCTGGTTCAGGGGCATGGCCGGGGCCAGCTCGTCCAGCCCGATGCCCACAGCAAAGCTCTGGGCCGGAGCATCCGCATAGCAGGCATACACCTGCTGCGCATACTGCTTCAGCGCCGTCTTGGAGGGTTCCGCATAGCCTTCAGGGCTCTTGCGCACCGGCTTTTCAAAGGCACCGCAGAGGTTCACAGGCTGATCTTCCCGCAGGGTGACATAGACAGCATCCGGCAGGGTGCGGTTGGCAAAGCTGTTCTGCTTTCCGGTGGGCATGGAGCGGATGAAGGCTTCGCCGAACACCCGGACAGCCTGGGCTGCCTTTTCAGCCCCCAGCAGGTGTACCAGTTCCACCATGTTGACGGTGGCATAGCGATACAGGGTGGAAGAGTTGTACTCCACCGTGCCCAGATGGCCCGCGCCTGCCGAATTCTCCGGGGCACAGTCATCCACAGCGGTGAAGTAATCAAACTCGTTCTGCACGGCATGGGTGGAGATGCTGTGGGCCACCTGAGCGGCAGCATCGTAATTCAGGGAAGGATCGCTGGCGACCATCCGGCCAAACAGAGCCATATCCACCGAAAGGTTCTCCTTCAGGGCCTTTTTGTAGTCATCCTTCTCCTCGCAGTCCTCGGCGGCCAGCCGGGCCAGCGCCCGGGCCTGGGCCGTGCTCAAAAAGAGCAGGGCGGCGTTGTTGTCATCTTTCAGCTTGATGCCTGCATTTTCCAGTGCCTTTTTTGCATCCTTTTTCAGTCTGGCATCGTCCAGTTCAGGAGCCAGTGCGGCCAGTTCCCCGGCCACAAGGTCAGTTGCTTTCAGGGTACGTTTTCCGGTCTCGACCATGTCGGCCATTTCTTCGGCAAACATTTTGCGGATCGCGTGCTTCCACGCCTGAGAGGATACCCGGGCGCGGGTGGCACCGCCATAGACAGCCGTCTTGGGGCTGCCGGTATCGTCGCGGTTCACACAGCTGGGCGGCACCGTTTGCAGCACATGAAAATCAACATACAGACGCTTGGTATCCATTTCAATTCTCCTTTTCTTCGGTTTCAGGTGTGTCGGCATTCATCTGGTAGAGGTCCCGGCCCCACTGCAGGCGGACATTGGCTGCCTGATCCGAGAGCTGGAACCGGTACAGCTCCACAGCCAGCCGGGGGTAATCCAGTTTCAGCTTCGGTTCATTTCCCCGGAACAGCTGCACCATCCCCCGGAGGTAGTGGGACACCTCGGGCATGGAATCCGCTGTGGCCAGTGCGTTGAACCGGCGCAGGACGCTGCTCTCGGTCCAGTCCTGCGCGGCAGCTGCGGAATTCTGGGCCAGCAGGCGCACCGCCCTGCCCAGCGTGCAGCCCTTTTCATTCATGGAAACGTTCTCTTCTCCCTGCTGGTGCAGGGCGTAGAGAGTCAGGGCAAGGTAGACCGCCCACTCGGCTTCCGATGGTTCCCGGCACTCTCCTGCCGCCGTTTCCCTGCCCCAGAGCTCTTTGGGCAGTTCCTGCAGGAAGCTGCCCCACAGCGCCGGCAGGTCGCCGGGCTGATGCCCAACGCCCCGGCGCAGCTCTGCCAGCCGGGCACGCCGCTGGGGTTTGGGCAGGCTCCACAGTCCGCTCAGCTGTCCGGCCACATAATCATGGATCGCATCCGTTATCATGCTGTTCCTCCTTCTTTCTTCGGGTAGAGCTTCCGCAGATTGTACAGGAAGCTATTGTAGGCCTTGGGGGCCGTATACAGAACGGTTTTCTTTTCGTCCTTTTTACCGCCTGTTTTCACCTCGACCCTATGGCCCACAAAGGCGGCATTTCCGGCCCGCTCCACCATCTGGCGGCCCAGCTCTGCGGCCAGTTTGTGGGCTTTCTCCTGCCATTCATCGGCTTTTTCGTCCAGCTTGTCCGTTTCGGGGTCAATGCTCTGCAGCCAAAGCCGGAACGGCTGGTCGATGGTAAAGTAGAACTGGGTGCGGGCGGATTCCGCGGTCGTATCGTTCTTATCTCCCGCCGCAAGGGAGAGCTCCCAGGCAAGGCGGCCGACAGATTGCGCGACCCGCTCGCAGTTTTCCACCTCATCCTCTACTCGAGATTGCCATGCACGGCCCAATTCATTTAGCAAAGCCAGTTCCATAGAAAGCTGATCCGTATAACAGTCTGTCATGGAGTTGCTCATCTTGCCATATTCCACACCCAGTGCACATATCTGCAAATGCTCTTTTCTGCTCAGTATCTTCTCGTTTTGCAGTAAGGTATTCCACCAGATCACTCCGGGAACATGGCTATTGGTTCCAGTCAGAGCCGAAAACTCTCGCCAAAGTTGTTTGCTCATACTATGCACTCGCGGGTAATAGTATTGTGGGTTATTTTTGCTCTCTTCTTTTTTATTCCAGAGCGTCATCGGTTCGGCAAATGCATTCGTTGAATCAAAGAAATCTCCACCAAGCACAGTACAACCTGTCACCCAGCCTTCCTGACGCTTCAGCAAAATTCTTCGGTATTGCATCGTCATCAGTTCAGCAAAGTTATCCGGGCAGGGTACTACTGTGCGTTCCTCTGTCCGGGCTGCATCCAGCTCCCAACAGGGAGCATCCTCTTCCCAGAGCTTTCCACCGTCCCGCAAGAACATCAGATTTCGCATCAGAGTATCAAACAGGTTTGCACCTTTTACATAGACAACGCCCAGTCTGCCCAGCCAGCCCGGCCCCATAGAAGGCAGCGTTCTATCCTTTGCCTTTTTCTTTGCCGCAGTATCGTCGTAATTATTCAAAAAAACAAGCCATCTTGCCGCCTGTGGATAGGTCAGCCGCTCTTTCGCTTCGCCTGAATAGGCAGAAAACAAGCTGTCCTTATTTTCGCTTTCAAAGATTTCACCGTTCAATTTTTTGGCCCGGAATGGGCTTCCGATCTTCGCTTCCGGCACCTGCCAGAAGGGGCGTTCCGGGTGGAAAAGCCAGAAGCGGTCCCGCCACTGCTCCAGATAGGCCCGGATGGGCGCTTCCGGAAAATGCCTCAGCCGGTACAGCTCCTCCCAGCGGATCAGGGCATCGTCCGTTTCCTCAAAGGGGGCCGGAGTACCGTTTTCATCCACCCGGGAAAACACCGTGTGCAGAATCGCCAGCAGCAGCCGCAGCATGGCGGCATCCTGCGTGGGCAGTTCTCCGGCCAGGTCACGGTATTCGTGGGCGTGCAGCAGGGCATCCGGCAGAGAAACTTCCTGCACAGTGTAATCCTGCCCGCGCACCCGCACCCAGCGTTCCTCCAGCAAATTATACTCAATTTGCTTCATTCTCTTCCTCCTTCCGGTAGGTCAGACCGTTTTCACGGTCGTATTGCAGCACCTGCCCGGCAAGCTGTGCGGTCAGGTGGTCATCTAGCAGTAAGATCAGTTCTCCCCGCAGCAACGGCGACTGCTGCCACAGCCCGAACACTTCCCGGTTCCGGGCTTCCAGTGCGTCGATGGTCTGTTCCACCGACCACCGTTTGCTGAAATATCCGGGCAGGCGCAGCTTCTGCCGTGCAATTTGAAGCGCCAGCTCCGGCTGAGGCGGCTCGTCCGTGGGCACGCTGGCACCGGGATGCCCCGTTTCATCGGGCAGGAAGCAGACATTTCCCGCCGCATCCCGCATCAGGACCAGCACGTCAACAGAAGGGTCTCCGTCACGCACCGCCGCGCGGGCACCGTTGTCACTGACCGCACCCACATCATCCATCCAATTATCCAGCGTATTCAGGGAAGGGCGCTTTCTGTGCTCTTCTGGCGGCAGGATGGTAAAAGTCTTCGCCTTGCCCATTTTGATTTGTTGGGCCTTTTCGTACTCCGCCCGGGCCGCAGTGCTCTGCGGGCTGGCGGGCAGAGGGTCGGGCTCCCAGCCATAGACATCCTGCACCAGCGGGGCAATGTCATCGGGCAGGGTGATGGCGGTGGGCAGGAACTTGCGGGTGCGCCAGAGCAGCCATTCCCCGTAAACCGCTTTGCTGCCCTCGTCGAACTCCTCCGTCCCAGTGTCCAGCACGGCACAGCGGGCCTGCGCCACCGGCCGGGGACGAGCCCGCCCCTCGTGGCGGTGCAGTCGTCCGATACGCTGTAAGAGCAGGTCCATGGGGCAGAGCTCTGTGACCAGAAAATCCAGGTCGATATCAAGGGATTGCTCGAGCACCTGCGTGCCCACCACAATGAGCTTATCCCGCTGTTCCGGGGTGGAGTGCTTGCCGATGCGCTTCATCAGCGCCTCTTCTTTGGCGGCACGGTCGGGCATAAGGAACTGAGCGTGGAATACCACCACCTCAAACTCCGGCAGTTCTGCCCGCAGACGGGCCGCAATGGCCTGCGCCTTTTTCACGGTATTGACGATCACGCCCGCACAGCCGCCCTCCCGCAAGGCACTGCGCAGAATGTCGGTCAGCTGTTCTTCGGTCAGCGGGAATGTCTCCACTCTGCGTGGTTCGGTTTCCAGCGGGATAGTCGTCTGCTCCACCTTCTCGCCATCCGTCCAGGTCAGCAGCGGATAGCCCCGGCAGGTCTGCCATAAGCCGTCCGGGGCGGTTCTTCCATTCAGGTAGGCCCTGACCAGCTCGACCCGGCGCTTGGCGGGCAGGGTAGCTGAAAGCAGGATCACCGGTACTTTGTACCGGCCCAGCCAGGTCAGCGCCCGGTCAAGATAGCAGTTCATATAGGCATCGTAGGCGTGGCACTCGTCAATGACCACCACCTTGCCCGCAAGGCCAAGGTGGCGCAGCATCACATGTTTTTGCTGTAACGCCGCCATCAGCAGCTGATCCACCGTGCCGATGACAAAATCAGCCAACAGCCCCTGCTTATTGCCCCGGAACCACTGATGCACCATCACCCGGCTCTCCGGGTCAGCATCGGGGTCTGCTTCCAGATCTTCCTCCACCCGCACCGTGTCCTGCTGCAACCGGAGGTAGGCCTCGTTCAGTTCGGCCATGCCGTGGGCCAGCTTGATGGAGTGCTCCAGCCCATCCGGCTGCTTTTCGGCCCATGCCAGCAGCCGCCCAAAGATGCCGTTGGCGGTGGCCTGGGTGGGCAGACCAAAGAAGATACCGCCCTCACCGCCGTGCTTGGCTAAAATCTCTGCCGCGCCCAGCGCGGCCTCCGTCTTGCCCACGCCCATCTGTGCTTCCAGAATGAACATCCCCGGCTCCTGCGTGCGGCTGACAGCTTCCAGCATGGCCCGCTGGACTTCGTTGGGCGGGAAGCCAAACCGTTGTTCAAATGCTCCCGGGTCAGACACATCCGACTGCACCTCCCACGGAGAGGTCAGGTCCAGCGCTTCCCACGCCCGATCGACACGGGCGGGATACAAGGTATCGCTGCCCACCTCTTCCACAGGGATGAGCGGAAAATACCGGGTATTGCTGGCGATCCAGTCCGCCATGATGAGCAGACCGGTCAGCAGGATCTCAGCCGGGATGGTCAGCTGCGGCAGCTCGCCCACACTGGAAAAGCCGCTTTCCTGCAAGGCGTAGTCAAACAGTTCCCGCCAGCAGCTCTCCCAGAATTTCTGCTCGCCCTCGGGCCAATAGTTGGATTCCCAGCTGCCTTCTTCTTCCTCATCGCCCAGCTGGTCAAGTACGTCCTTCCCGGTTTGTGGCTTGCCGTGGTGTGCTCCTGCTACCGATGCAAGCCCATTGGGGCATTTCAGCCACCGCAAAATGGCCTCACTCGCCAGCGCGTGACGTGAATACTTGCGGTTCTGTTCCCGGTAACTGAGCGTTGTGTATTTTTCCAGGCACTGTCCGGGCTCCGGCAAATGCTCCATCATTGGCCCTTGGAAAGCCGCGGATGCCTTCCCCAGGTCGTGAACCCACCCCAGAAAGCAGGCGGTCTGTGTCAGCAGGTCCTCGTCCAGCTCGATATGCTGACGGACGCTTTCCGGCAGCCACCTCTGCACCAGATATACCATAATACCCGCCGTATCCCGCAGGTGCATCCAGAGCGGCAGCCAGAAACCGCTGTTCACCGGGTCTGTTTTGCCTGCAAACAGCCGTACCTCGTAAGAAAGCGTTCGTCGTCTCATCCTGTTCCACCTCCACTGCAGTCAGGAAAATCGCTTTTTCCGCATCATCGGGGTTTCTCTGAGGATAGAATAGCACGCAAAAGGTCCTATAAAGCGGATGTTTGCTGCTTTTTTCATGGGTTTTTTCAGTTTTTTTGATGTTTGCCGTTTTCCGGCTATTACCCCCGCAAGGCGGGGAAAGTGTTGCTCCCTATCAAGCATTCGGAGCACATCCGCTGATGCAGATCACAGAGACATTACATATCATGCATTGTTCTAAATCTCTGTACACCAATATTACACCTTTTTTCCCAACTTTACAAGCGGATCCTTCAGATTCAGCAAATGATACAAAAACCGCCCCGGCTTCCTGTTACAGAAACCGGGGCGGTTCACTTGCATTATTTGTGCTTTTTCAAGCGCTCACGCAAAACCTTGCGGGGGTTCTTGATCGCAGCCTGGGCGGGTGCCAAAATTACAGAGCGTTCGCAACAGTGATATGCCGTTTCTTTAACACGCTGTATCTCCAAAGAACGGCTTCACTGTACTAAGAGACACTCCGTTACGCTTTGCTTTTTCCCGTTCATAAGTCACACGGGTAACTTCCTCAATAAAAGCTCGGACTTCCGGCGTTGCTGTTGACCATGTGACATTAAAGCGTCTGCATATTTGATAAAATGTGCGATAAAATGTCTCTCGCTCTGCATCACGCTGAAAATATTCTTTTGCACTCATCAAACACACCTCATTTCAAGTAAGTTACAAAGATGTTCATTGCCGCCTCACCAGAAAGTTCATAACGCGGTGCTCCGCCAAAACTCGGCAATGGACAAGCTCCATAGTCCCGGACATAATGCTCTGCCAGCTCCGGAACCTTTGCCTCGAACGTGACCGTCCCGCCGCATTCATGGTCAATCGACAGCTTGATTCCGTACGCAATCAACACTCGGCCAATGCCCTGATACTTTTTAGAATGCCCGACAATTGTCGGATTGCTTTCCGGCTGGCTCTCAATGTAGGTAATATGAACCATCACGTCATTTTCCAATATTTCGTATGCAGCCAGCGCAACCAATTCGCCATTACCCGTCTTTAAGGCATACTTTTCAAAGGCATCATCCTGAATATAATCTGACAACCAGCTTGTTTGCCAGACGGGTTCTTTTTCAGTCTGTACCGCATCAGACTTTTTCATGCGCACGATTTTCACACTGATATTCTGACTGCCGTCTGTTTTTATAATAAATGGTACAAACTTTGCCATACAGACCTCCTTTCCTAAATAAAGCATTTTACAGTTTTATTATACTCAGTCGCTCTTAAATTTTCAACCAGTCACCGCCCCCCTCTTTTTAAATGCTTTTGTGTAAATATGTAAAATAAATATTGACAAATTTGGAGAATCGACGTATACTTGCATTAAAGGAGGCGATAGCCATGTATGACATGAATGATTTGTTTAATTCCCGTGATGTGGTAGGATGCAAGCTAAACCAAATCATTGGCAGTCACAAATATACCAAAAGCAATGTATGCACTGGTGCAGGTATCTCTCGCCCAACACTTGATAAACTCTTAAATGGCGAAGTAACCAACAAAACCAATTTTGAAAAGCACATTTCAAAGCTGCTTGCATTTCTTTCCCTCACGCCCAGTGAACTGATGGGTGGCATCGCCAACCCTTTCACTGACTCTAAAACGTTGCGTGATGCACTCCACCTCGATCTTCAACAATTGAGCCAACGATGTGGACTTTCCATTGATGAACTGCAAAAAATTGAAGCTGGCGAAGATGTCCCCCTCGCAGAACTGCGAGATGTCGCCTATTGCCTTGGAACCGGAGTAACCGGTGTACTGGGCGACGGTTATTTTCAAACTCCGGTCAGCAGCATGGATTACTTTGTCAAAAACGTTCCAACAACAATCCATTCTCCCGGTGGGTTTTGGGGACACTTAGGCATCTTAGTCCAAGGTCAGCCAAAATATTTGTGGTTTCCGATAACGGCCTATACCCGGCAGCTAGTTTATAAAAATAGCACTGAAAAATATATGGCCATTCCTTGTATGGACAACTCTCTTTTGCTAATCAACTGCGATAAAATTGAAGAGCTGGTGCTTCTTGATGAGGCCTGCGGCTCTCCTGTTGACATGGATTGGGACAGCACTGTAAGTGAGGGCGAAATTCCGGCGGTCGTGTATGAAGCGTTTGATGATTATATGACATACAAAGACGTCGGAGACACTCCTTCCCACTACGATCTTTCCGCATTACTGGTAGGGGCCATCGACCACATTATTGATATTTGTAAAATCGATTCTGAAGCGTTCGCTTCTAAACTGAACACCGCCACTATTATATTCTCGAATGGTCGAATTCAGCACCTCTCTTTGTCTTACGATGTCTCGGACTCTTTAGCCACTGCTGTGCAGCAAATTTATGAAATGGGCGAATTACTTGATAATAGCATTGTAACGATTGAGGCCTGCGATGAAGTCGAGGTTCTGATCAACTTCAAGAACATATCAATGATTCAACTTCCACTTGCAAAAATTGAGTGCGACATTAAGAGATCCCTGTCCGAGACGGATGATGCGTAACTGGGAATCAATTCATTGATAATCCACGATATAAAAACCGCCTCGGCTTCCTGTTGCGGAAACCGGGGCGGGTTTATTTTACTTATGAAGTTTTATGTGTACTCTCTCACGCACTCACGCAATCACTTGCGGGGATTTTTAATAGCAGCCTGGGCGGGTGCCAAAATTACAGAGCGTTCGGAATAACGACACATCGCGGTTTTCAATTTTTCAGTTGATTCCAAGCTCTTTCATCAACTCCGCACGGCTCTTTTCATCTTCGGAAGCCCTCTTTACATCGTCAATGCGATTCTGGTCAAGGAGCTTCTTTACCAGTAAAGCCATTTTGTTTTCTCCGCGGCTCTCGCCTTTCACGATGCCTTTTTCAATGCCTCTGTTTTCCACTTTATCAAGCACATCACACATATTGCGTGGGCCTCCTTTCCTGTCATCGGTACTGGTATTGTATGCGTCTTCAAATCGGTGGTCATTCGTCATGATGCTCAACAACTGAAGCGTTTCCTGCACATGAGTCAAATCCTGTGAGCTTGGCACATAGTCGCCATTCTCTCTTTTCTGTACAAAGTAGTCTGCAACGACCTTGAAATCGCTTTGGAACAATTCTACCTGCTCACGAGTCAGATACGCAATCTGGAACAGATTGATTTTATAATCGTTGACGTATGGCTCAAACTCTTTTGGGACATTCAGTCGTTCTTTCAGAGAAAGCGGCCCACTCCACGGTTTTTCATGTCCAAAATAGAGAACCAGCGTCACGACTGGGTAGCGACTCCCTGTATCATTATCTCCCAGAAGCTGCGCCCGATACTCTGCACCATCGTAACCCATCACTCGAAGTGGCATATCCGGGTCAGAAGCTGTTTGGTTCTCAAATCCGATACAAGCCACCCGGATATTACCATTCTTCCATCGTTTGGCAACATCCCGTTCGATTTCATGGAGTCTGCCATCTACTTTATAATAGGTACGTGGAGCCTGATCTTCTAGTTCATCTGCGCCTAAAACTTGTTTTCCGTTGAACAGCAGCACGTTTACAATATCAGAGAATACATCATTGTAGGATTCCAGAATCTTTTCAGATGCGTCCTTTTCTGCCACAGACTCACTGCCTTTCTTTTTTCTTATATTACCACAATGCACAGGTTGAATCAATCACGCCCATGTAAACTTTTCGCCCTATCATTTGCCAGAATTCCAAATGCAGATACACATTGATCTGCACCATATCGGCCTTCCAGATACTGCTTGTCAAAGGCCGCTGTGCTCTTGA
>ERZ773264.1344-NODE-1344-length-29471-cov-6.200605_pt1 | contig 29471 bp, 19 predicted proteins | sample MGYA00511910_ERZ773264 | MGnify/ENA primary metagenome ERZ773264 (study PRJEB29015, sample SAMEA2737739) | human gut metagenome | biome: human gut; feature: human-associated habitat; material: faeces | place: China | collected 2012 ...
TCGCTTTGCATAAATTTTCTTTTGAATCTTTGTCTAACTTTTTGGGGTCAGTTCAAATACAAGGCGGATTTTTTTGTTTTGTTTCTGCAAAATTGTCAGCCAAATGCAACAAATTTACAACACAAACCTTTCATGCAACTTATTTTCCTACAAGCAAAAAAATGGGAGTACACGAAGTGTACTCCCACTTTTTATGGATTGTAACGTATCATCTTTCTGCAACTATAACTTTCAGGAACGTACAGAAACTCCAATCAATTCTTCCCACGTAGGTTGCATGCCGCATGCCTTCTGTGCATAGTACGTCAGAATATAAACTGCATCCTGCACGGTAATGATGCCATCCTGATCCACATCAGCAAGTGCGAAAATGGCTTCATTTTCTTCTGGTGTTTCGCCGAAGATTACTTCTAATCCAGCTGCTCGCTTTGCGTAGTACGTCAGAACTGCAACTGCATCGGAAACATCTACAATGCCATTTCCATCGACATCCCCATATATTCCCATCTCAATTGTTTCTGTAGTAGTAGTATCTGGATTTTCCTCGCTGGTTGTTGGAACTGTAGTTGTGGTTTCAGAAGTTGTCGTAGTAGATATTATAGTTTCTGCTGTAGTTGTTGTAGTTGTCGGAATTGTCGTGGTTGTAGTCGATTCGGTTGTGGAGGTTGTAGTTGTCGGAATTGTTGTGGTTGTAGTCGATTCAGTTGTAGAGGTTGTAGTTGTCGTGGTTGTAGTCGATTTGGTTGTAGAGGTTGTAGTTGCCGGAATTGTCGTGGTTGTAGTCGATTTGGTTGTATAGGTTGTAGTTGTCGGAATTGTTGTGGTTGTAATCGATTCGGTTGTAGAGGTTGTAGTTGTCGGAATTGTCGTGGTTGTAGTCGATTTTGCTGTGTTCGTTGTAGTAATAGTAGTAGGCTTTGTCGTTGTTGTCATCGGCTTGGTTGTCAACTTGGTCGTTGTGATGGTCTGTTTGGTTACAGACGTTGTGGTCACTGAATTTGTTGTCAACTTCGTTGTTGCAGTTGTTTGTTTTGTTGCAGATGTTGTGGTCACTGGCTTTGTTGTCAACTTGGTCGTTGTGGTGGTCTGTTTGGTTGTAGACGTTGTTGTTACTGGCTTCGTTGTCAACTTGGTCGTTGTTACAGTTGTAGTAGTGGTTGTAATCGTCGTAGTGGTAGTCGTTGTTACCTGTTCATTGAAGTACTTATTTCCAGAATAATAAACTTTCTTCCCATGAATCTTCGGATACTGATCCACACCGATTTCCTGTCCCCAAACTTCCGCTTCCTGTCCATCCTGCAGCAAATATGCAACAGAACCGGACTGGAATTGTTTGGTTGTCTTTGCTGTAACACCAGATAGGAGTTTTGTTTGTCCTGGGAATTGATTCTTGTCATAATAGCAGTTAGAAATCGTTTCACAATCTGCAATTGGAATCACGCTTCCCTGCAACGAAGTTGTTACTGCTCCGGCATAGAAACAATTCTTGATCGTACTTTCCATCGCAAATGCAGTAATGCCGCCTGTTTTCGTAAACGAATCAATCGTTCCAACACTCGAACAGTTGACAATTTCTGAACTGTGAGCTTCTGCGGTAATACCACCAGATACCATTGCATAGACATTGACTCTGGTTTCACAACAAGAAATCGTGCTATTCCCTGCTTGTGCAGCAATTCCGCCAGCATAGGAATAATCAGCACCAGCATTGAAATAAGAATCTGCTACCGTTACATTCTCAACCGTTGCATTTTCCAACAGTCCAAACAGTCCCAAATACAACTTTTTTTGTAATGGTTGTGTTCGGTCTTGACAGAAATAAAGCCCGTTGATCGAATGTCCTCTGCCGTCGAATGTTCCAGAATATGGCGTTGTATAGGAAAATCCAATCGGTGTCCATGTGATAAATGTGCCATCTGAAAGGTCGCCGCTTGCATCCAATACACCCTGATTGACTGTAATATCACAGCCAAGCACTGCATTTGCATCGGTCTGTCCCTCATTGACCAGCTTTGCAAATCCATACAATTCCGCAGTGTTGGTAATTACATAGTTGCCGTCTTCATCGGTTTGCGGTGTGACACATCCATATCCGCAGACGCTGCAAATCTGATTTTCATCCCAAGTGTGTGCGGTCTTTTCAGCATCAATTCCTGTACAGCCTTCATTCAGACAAACCAACCAATGGGAATCCTCATCAAAACCATAACGATAATGATGCTTCTGCTCGGTCGTTTGCCAGATTGCATATACACTGCAACAAGAATCATCTACTGTATAAGTGTCCCCTGCCTTGCAAATCGTTTCCTGAGAATCGTCATTCGTTACAACTTTCCATCCGGCAAAGTCATAGGTTTCATAAGCGGTGTTTTCTCGCTCCGGAATCGCCCAATCATCAACTTGACTTTCTCCGACAGGAAGTTTTTTCGTGTACTGTGTTCCGCCATCACTGAATGTTCCGCCGTTTGCATCAAAGTCAAAGGTACACTCTGAAATCTCTGTAACAGCCGTCAATTCTAAATAACCAGTATCTTCTGTCAGGGTAATCGCTGCATTCGGGTCATCCAATCTGTATACCGTTCCATTCGAGTCTTTCCACCCGACTGTCTGATAGGTAAAGATTCCGCCTAAATCATAGGGAACTGGGAAACCGCTAATCGGATACGTTCCGAAGTTCAAAAGAACCTGATTGTTTTCATTAAAGTCATGTTCCGGTGCAACTGCATTTCCTGTTGCGTTTTGGAAGTTTTTATCTGCATGAAGAATCACAGCAACGCCCTTTTGTTTCCAAACAGCAGTAAAGACGGTATCCTGTTCTTCATCCGAAAGCACAAATTCTTCCTCTAAGCCATGAATGATGTCCGTTTTATCCCGACTATCCTTCCAGCCAACGACTTCAAATAAATACTTCTCTGGAAAATACGTTTGAACGGGCTGATTCAATTCGGAGAATTTGTGTGTTCCCTCTGCAAGCAGCATATTGGAAGCGTTTGTGCCACTATAAGTATAGCTGCCAATTTGACCGATTGGTTCTAATCGTTCACTATCCAGCCGAATTTGCATATTGTATATCCAGTGTGCTGTCAATGTCTTGTTTTGTTTGTCAACCGTAAATTGGTCGTTCTCCAATCGGTTTCCGTCTTCATCTGTCCAATAATCTATCGTATAGTAGGAAGACAAGTCCGAACTGTCACGGTTCGGGCGGGTATTTGCCCAGCAGGTATAATCTGCAATGTTATACGTGCCATTGTCCAATTTCTTTGTGAACGTCTGATGCTTCTTGACGTCTGCACTTCCATAACTCATAAAGTAACCATCTTCGCCCGCATCAAATGTAATCGTATGTCCGGTGTGTCCTTCCCGAATTTCCACCTTTTTGAATACATTGACCGCAGTTGATTTTCCATTCGGATAATAGAAATGCGTCTGCAAGGAGGTCAATGAAGCATAATCATACACTTCATATCCAGTTTCACTGTCGATGTGCTTCGTCGTTTCATACAAGTTTTTGATGTAGGTTTCCAGCGGTAAATATGGGGTATATGGTCCTTCATATACATAAGTCTGAACAGAATCGCCTTCTTTGGTTTCATTGGTCAAATAAGGCTTTGCTGAAGCTGGAAATTCCGGTTCAAACTGCAAGGGCAGTTCGATTTCTGTCTGGAAGGTAAGCGGTTCTTTTTTGTAAATTGCGGTCAGCGTCAGGCTCTTTTCTGCGGTGAATAAACTCCTCTGCCGATAGTCAATTTCACCATCGCCATCTGCATCCCAGCCTTCCAGCCACTGCAATGTTTCACCATCTTCTGTTGGATAAGCGTTGTCAATCAGTTCATGTGGTATAACGGTGTCTCCGGGAAGTACTCGATGTGTAAGCTGTTCCTGCTCCGTCATCGTTCCATCGTTATTTTTCACACGGAACTGCCCCATTTCACCCGGCAGAAAATCAATCTTGTAATAGGTCATAAAAGCAGGACGGAAGAAAATATCACTGGTGTAATAAGTTGTCTTGTATGCTTTATCTGCCCTGATCCATGCGTCTATTGAAACAGGACGATATTCCCAATAACGGAACTTACTGAAATCGGAAGAAGCTGCAATGGTCTGCGTGAAGACATCTTCTGTTTCTCCCTTTGCATAGACTTTTTCTCCACCAAATGTCACTTCTTTCCCGTCAAAATTGATTTCCAACCCATTCTTCAATGTGACTTCGGTAAAGTCCTCATATTGCTGCTTGTCGCCATTATAGGTTTGAAAATGCAGCGTGATTTCTGGAATTTCATAAATCCCTCTTAAAATCATGCCATCCTCCGTGGCTACCGGTAAAATGGCTTTTCCTTCGTCATCCAATTCATAATCGTTGACGCCATCGCCATCTTTATCCCATCCCTGTACCAGACCATAGCCTTCCATATAGGTGGAATCATACGGGGCTTCTATGGTGTCACCAATTTTAAATGCACGGGTTTGGCTCTTTACATCTACTGCTTCGTTGCCGGTTTTATCATAGGCATCTTCGTTGCCGTACAAGAAGGTAATGTTGCAATCCCGATAGTTGGCACGATATGCCTGTACAAAGCCGTCTTTGGGAGGTCTACGGTTAATAAAATCAACTGCATTCCATGCATAACCCCACTTATTTTTGTAATAACTTGCATCATAAGTTGCCAACACTTCCTCCGGACTTTTGTCGAATGAAGTCAATCCCATCCTTTGTATCGTATCATTTAATTCATAATATTGAGAGGCACTGGGATTCCAAGTTGAATCCCAACTCGTTCCATAACTTAGGGCGGTTAATTCAGAAAGTCCATCGCCTGTTACATAATCTTGCCCTTCCCATCCCGTAAACATTGCATTTTCTGCTTCCTTTGGCGGAACGGGTGTTTCCCCAACCGTACAAGCCCGCACTTCTGCTTTCCACTGTTTCGCATCTACATCATAATAGGAAAAGGACACATAATACTGTTTTGGGGTCACATCCACATAAAAAGAAGTATCTTCTGCAATGTAAACATTACGCATACTATATTCACTGTTTGGATGATGATTAAAAGGCTCGTCATTGCTCCAGCTGTATCCATCCACCCGAAATACAACTTTGTCCAAATCCTCGTGTACTTTAAAATAACCAACTGGTTCTATTGCAAGCACTTCTTTTGTTTCAAGGATCTTCGTCGAACCATCTGGGAACTTGTATCCAAAGCTTGCCGTATAGGTCTTACTAAAATCATCAATCGATGTAATATCGGTAGATGGGTCTGACCAATATAGTTTCGTGGAAACAAAGGATTCTCCATCTGCGGTCTTTGTCGAAGAGAGCGAGAACATCGGAACATCAAAATAAATATCCACATTTGCGACAAACGCCTTTGCATTCGTCTTGCTCGTATCAACAGAAACCATTCGATTGGAATGATTGTAACGCAAAGCCTTGTTGGAAAATTGCGGATAGAACGTACCGTTTAATTCTTGGTCGACCGCTGTTGTAAGTTTTCCTGTCGTCAAGTCCACATATTCTGGTTTCAGTCCACAGATTTCAATAATATTTGCCTGATTCTGGTGCATGAAATAGCGGTTGTTTCCGTCTTCATCCTGACTGAATCCAACGCCGCTACCAGTAGACTTTTTGCCGTCCAATCCATATACAACATACCGGCTGCCCCAGCTGAACAGCTTCCACTTATCTTTGAACAATCTTGCATCCTTTTCCACATCGAATGCCTCTGCTCTTGCAAACGCCTTGATTTCCAGATAGATGCCCACTTCCAAGTAGTAAGCACCGTTGAATTTCTTCTCTACGAGAGAGGAATGCTGCCGTTCTTTTTTCAGGCTGAAATTGACATATCCATACAAATCCGTATAAACGCCCACTTCAATCGAAATTCCGATTTCTCCATATTTTTCAAGTCCTGTAAAGGAAAGGGTCAGCTCGCCTTTCAAACCTGTTTCCACACCAATTCGTCCGCAGGCATTGAAATTGTAGGCGTAACGGTTTGCACCACTCAATTCATTTTTATATCCCTCTACTTTTCCGCTGGAAATGCCTCTCATACCAACCTGTGTGGCATCCAGCTGGGTAAAGTTACTGGAAATGCCAGCTGCCAAATCCAGCCGCAAGGTATAATTCAAATTCAGACTAACTGTGAAAATTGGAATAAACGGAATGACACGGAATTTTCCGCTGACAATCGTTTCATCGCAGATGTCAATAAATCCAGTGTCCGCATTGATAATATCGCTGTATCGCTGGAGCATTTCTTCTGAAGTCATCTTACTGGTGACACTTTCGGAAACGTCCAGCCATTCGCCGCCCTCTTCCCGAATGGCAACATTGAAATCAAATGTCACCTGCGAATAGATATTTGCAGCATAGTCAAATTTTAAATTGATACCCTGCCATTCTTTGCAGCCCTGCATGTTAATTTTCAGGTATTCGGTAATATCGGTTGCGGCTTTGATTTCCACGCCGTTGACGACCTTGTCAAATTCTACCATAACCTGCATCGCTGACCACTCTTTATTTTCTGGGTCGTTATAATCAACACCGGGGAAATTCGGGTTTCTTGCACTATCTCTGCTCCACGAAACACTGACAGTAATATCACCCTTTTTTGCAACGGAAATCCTTACGGGTTCTCCCATACTCAGACCATCCCGGAACGGAATGTTATCCATCTCCGCTGCGGAGGCAACAATGTTGTTGAACAGAAAAACATTGTCGTTGGGTTTCTCATCGGAAAGATTCTGGAATGTTTAATCATCCAAAATGGCACATGTCAGCAAATCTTCCAGCTGATTGATGCCGTCCCCCGCTAAAATATTCTGCTCAATCTGTTCGGTGTCAATCAAATCTTCTGCTTCCACGTTCTCTTCCATGTAGACATCCACATCGTCAATGATGTCTGCAAGGTCGGCATTTTCTACGGTGACAAAATACCAGTCTTTTCCGCTCAAAGTGCCTTTATCGCTTTCTTTTGCAAGGAACTGGTCATTCACCAAGTTGACGGAAACAAACAATGTATCATCATCGTACAAATCGCCGAAGGTATTCGGATTCTTTCCGGCTGCAACCCATTCATTATAGCCATTCAAGAAACAAATCGGTGTCTTTTCCGTGATGACAAATTCTGCACGCTTCGGAATATAAAACTGGTAAGTTTCTCCTTCTCGTACCACATCATCCCAGTCCAGATAGACAATTTCTTTCTTGAGGACAACTTCTTCCACATTGTCCTTGTGAATCCGCTGGGTAACCGTGTTCAAGTCTTCACTTTCGCCAGAAATCAGAGTTGCTCCGTTTTTTGCATGAAAATCATATGTAAATCCTGCCTGATAATCCTGCTCCGGCGTTACTTCGTATTGATTGTCTTCCAGTGCGGTTACATGAAAGGCCGTTGGCAAATCGCCCAATGCGGAATCAATTTCCAAGTAATCCATCCAGTTTTCATCTGTAATTTCCTCCTCGGAACGAATCACAATGGGTTCTTTTGCATCGCAGTCCGCAACATATGCCGTATCCTGTTTGGTAACCCCCTGTTCCGGCTCTTCATAAGCTGCATATAGAACCGTGTTTTCCTCGAACGGATCTTCTGAATGAAACGGTTCGGTACAATCCCCATCATAAAACCAGCCCGTAAAATTTTGGTCTTGCTTGCTGGCACAGGGAACAGCAGTCAACACAGAACCCTTTTCCAATGTCACTGCTTCGACGGTTTCACCGCCGTTCGTGTTGAACGATACGGTGATTCGATTTTGTACGTCCCGATACCACTTCACGCCAATGCCTGCTGCAATTGCAAGAATGAGCATTGCTGCTGTGATGAAAATAACGGTTTTCTTCTTGTTCTGCCGGACTTTTACCGGTGTTGGATCTGCTGCCATAAGATACCCTCCTTCATATGTTGTCAGATCGTTGGCGGATGACGGATGAAATATGTTTCATTCCCGTTTTCCCTTAATATGCAATCGCAGGGTCAACGGTAAAATGAGATCTTAATTTTGTGGTAAGCGACTGAATCGCCCCTTCTGCAATGGTTCTCAAATCCATTTGCAGGACAATGCCAATTGCTTTCTTTTGTTCTTCCAGCGGTACACGATAAGACGTGAGCGACATCTCTAAAAACCGCTGAATTTTCTTTTCCAGTGTAAAATATAAATCGCAGGGAACCACCATATAGCCCCGCATCATACCGCTGCTGCCAATCACTCGTTCGTAAAAATCCGATTCAGAATTAGATTCCGGAAAATACTGTCCAAATAATTTCTGAACTTCCATTGCTGTATGATGAATGATATAATTTAACGATCCCTCTGCACTGTATGCCTCTACATAAATACTGCGGAGTGTTTCTTTCATTTCTGTCACTGCCAGCTGAATAGATGTTTCCACTGCATAAATCAATGCTGGAAACGCCTTATCCCCTAAAAATTGATTTGCCATATCGAACTGATTTTGAAACATATATTTGACGTATTCCAACAATAATGCATCCTTGGTCGGAAAAATATTAAAAAAAGAACTATGGGCAACATTTGCTGCTGTTAAAATATCTTTGATGGTCGTATCATAATATCCCTTTTCCAGAAACAATGGTACACAGGCTTCCATGATTTTCATCTTTGCTGCCCGGCTATCATATCGCTTTGCCAAAAAGCATCCTTCTTTCTTAGATTAAAATTTAAACCGTAAATTGTATCTTGGTACAATCTTATCATATTTTCAAACGATTGTCAATCATTCCTCATAATTTCATCATTTTAAACAGAACAATCGCCAGCAATCTGGTCATTATCACAATTTTTATCATAAAACAGCAATTTAACTGCCACGAAAGTATCATCTATCTTTCTCATCTCGACAGAGATTCTAATGATGTTGACAATGGCATCCATTCTTGCAGCCGGTTTTTTTCTTTTGAAATTTACTTATACTGCTTCTCAACTATTTTTATTTTCAATACTAAAAAGACAGAAAAATAGCAGAAATCATACAAATTTTTCCGTTTTTTTCGGCGAATTTCGTATCAGGATTCAATTTTTCATCATGTTTTTTGCTATATTATTCCTATTTTTACATATAAAACTAATATTTTTTACTCTGTCACTTTTAATTTATTCATAAAAATCAAAATCGTAAGAAAATTTTAGCATCTTTTATTTCTGTTTTGCCCCAAAAACCGTCCTATTCCACTTTTGAATTTTGTACCATATTTACGAAAAATAAATTGCCAGACTGGATATTGTTGACATCTTTTTCCCAATGTGATATAATAAAAATAATCAAAAACCGTATGAAGGCTGAGATGGTTTCGTTTCACTAGAACCAAAAAGGTTCTTTTTCATCCCTCCTAGTTCTCATCCTTCTTTTGAATGTTCATGCAAAAAATTGCACAATCTGCGTGTTTTTCCAGCAAATCACTGAATTGCAAGGAATATTTGCAATATGATTGACAATCATTGCAAAGCATGGTATCATAAGATTACCTTAAAAAACGCTTTGCTTTTTATACACGATTCAATCTTCTTTTGACGAGTCTAAAAGGCAAGCCAAAATGAGAAAGGAATATGATACAGTGGGGACTCTCAATCAAAAAACCAAAAACAAACAAGATGACGAAACCGAAATTGACTTAGGAAAATTGTTCAAAGCATTGGTGCAGCGGCTGCCAATTATTTTGCTGGTAACGCTCTGTTTCAGTGCCATTGGCTTTTCCTACGGCAAGTATTATCTCCCGTTGGAGTACACCTCCAGCACTTATATGTATGTAAAAAATGGGGATACTTCCGAAGAAAAAACTGCCATCAACCAACAGGATTTGATGGCTTCCAAATCACTGGTAGAAACCTATATTGTCATTTTGAAAAATGACACCGTTGTGAAACAGGTTGGTATGAATCTGGTCAGCAAGTTCGGGGTGTCAGAAATTTCAAAATGCTTTACAGTCAAAAATGGGGTCATTTCTACCGCTGAACTCAAAGATGCAATTTCCATGTCTGCGGACGGCGACACAGAAGTGCTGAAAATTTCTGCACAAACCAAAGATCCGCATGTGTCCGCTGAAATCTGCGATATTTACGCAGAAGTTGCACCAACATTTCTCATCCGCATCATTGGTGCTGGGTCTGTTGAAGTCATCGGCGATGCCGAAGTACCGCAATCCCCCTCCGCTCCAGATGTGAAAAAAATTACTATGATGGCAGCTGCAGCAGGATTTGTCCTCTCTGCCGGCGTTGCAGTCTTAATTTACCTGTTGGATCGCACCATTAAGGGCGAAGATGACATTCAGTCTTTCTCCATCTCCTATCTGGGCGAAGTTCCGGAAATGGTGGAAGCTCGCAGCGGAAAACGGAAACGCCGCAAGAAAAAGAACAGCCCTTCCGCATTGCGGAATATGCTGCTCTGTGCAAAAGATATTCCGTTCCCGTGCTCGGAAGCTTACCGCTCCATCCGCACCAACTTGATGTTTGCACTGGCTCCACAGGAACATAAAATTGTTGCAGTAACCAGTCCAAACGCTTCGGACGGTAAAAGCTTAACTGCTGCAAATATTGCAATGGCAATGGCGATGATGAACAAAAAAGTGTTGTTCATTGATGCAGACTTGAGAAAACCGGTTCAGCACCAGCGGTTAAAGCTGGAAAACAAGGTCGGTTTATCCGAAGTTCTGGGGCATATGACAACCTGGCAAGTGGCTCGCCATCTTGCACCATTGCCAAACATGGATGTTTTGACAGCTGGTACTTGTCCACCAAATCCATCTGAACTGCTGGCATCTCCGGCAATGAAAAAGTTGCTGGAAGAAGCCGAACAGCAGTATGATTATATCATCATCGACACACCGCCAGTGAATGTTGTCAGCGATGCGTTGGGGCTTTCCGATTGCATCGGCGGTATCTTAATGGTAGCACGTTACTATGTTACCACGACCAAGGAATTAGAAACCGCTTTGCAGGCAATTTCTGTAACAGGTGCAACTGTATTGGGTCTGGTTCTGACAGAAGTGGACTTCAAGCAAGGCGGCTATTACAAGAAATATTATAAAAAAGGCTCTTATTATACTTATGGAAATGAAAGCAAAAAGAAATCCCATTCTCATTCCACACAGCAATCTAAACCCGTTTCTACCACAACAGATACAGATTCTAACAAACAGCCTGTTTCCTAAGAAGGAGGCAGTCCTATGACAATTGATTTTCACTGCCATATCCTCCCCAAGATGGATGATGGCTCTGATTCCATAAACACTTCCCTCGCAATGCTCCGAGCAGAACACACACAAGGGGTAAATCGTGTGGTTCTGACGCCACATTTCTACTGCGAAGAGGAATCGATAGAAGCGTTCTTACAGCGACGCAAAAAGGCTTTTTCCGCCTTACAAACCGCTATTTCCGACCAACCGCATACCGACGATATTCCAGAGCTTTGCTTAGGGGCAGAGGTTGCCATGTCCAGTGCATTGGCACAGATGGACTTACAACCGCTCTGCATTTCCGGAACAAATGTCTTGCTGTTGGAGTTACCATATTATCGCCGATTTCGGCTGAAAGATGTTGAAACCATCATCAACCGAAACGATATTCAAGTTGTATTTGCCCATATTGAGCGGTTTTCCCGCTTATGGAATAAAGAAACCTTTGCAGCAGTCATGGAACTGCCCGTCTACAAACAAATTAACTGTAGTTCTCTTTGTCATGCTCGCTGGCGACAGCGGCGGCAGTTGCTCCGCTGGCTTTCAGACGGAGAAGTGCACCTGCTGGGTACAGACGCACATAACCTCACCAGTCGCCCTGTGAATTTTCAGGCAGCTGCACAGCTGTTGCAGCGAAAGCAGCGAACGGCTGAGTTAGAAACCTGCATGGAACTCGCAGAGCAGTTGACAGAAGACGGCGTACAGTAAACAGGGTGTATCGTTTCACTGCTTGAATATGGGGATTTATTTTTCAAGAGGAGGATGGTACGATGCAAACAGAATGGATTTGGGAGGCAAAAGCCAACCAAGCAATTTTAACCGAAAAACGCAGTCAGAAAGTCTGGTTGAAACAAGACCTGCTCAATCGCAAGCATGTCTATGCACTTTTACAACGCTCAAGAGATATTTTCTTTTCGCTCCTTGCAATTATCGTTCTTTCTCCGCTGATGTTGTTAACGGCTCTGCTGATTGTGCTGGATGACCCACACGGTGGCCCGATTTTCTCACAATATCGTGTAGGAAAGAATGGTCGGAAATTTAAACTCTATAAGTTTCGTTCTATGGTCGTTCATGCAGAAGACAATTTGGAAAGCTTGATGCAACAGAACGAGATGGATGGACCAGTGTTCAAAATCAAAAAAGACCCTCGCATTACCCGAATTGGTCACTTTATTCGCAAAACCAGTATTGACGAGCTTCCACAGCTTTTCAACATTCTGAAAGGCGAAATGAGCATTGTAGGGCCAAGACCGTCTTTACCAAGAGAGGTTGAGAAGTACACGCCATACCAGATGCAGCGATTGCTCGTCACACCAGGTTTGACCTGCTACTGGCAGATTCAGCCACAGCGAAACAGCCTTTCGTTTGAGGAATGGGTGGCACTGGATATTCAGTACATTCAAGACCGCAGCTATTGGCTGGACTGGAAAATCATTTTCAAAACCGTTGGTGCGGTTCTGACATGTCAGGGAGAATGATATTCACTTTTGAAACAATACAAAATCCCACAGGGAATGCGTTCCTTGTGGGATTTTTTTATCATATTACGCTTGCATACAGCGGAATTGCTTCACTGTTTGATATGCCTATTCTTGGAAAACCACCTGAAACCGGTTCGGCAAGGCTGGGGCACATCCCCAGCTTGCCTTGGGAATCGCAATTGCCCCTGAAACCTTGTATCTCATTACAGCCATTTCATTTTAAAAGGCAATTGCGATTTTATTTCGGTTCTCTCTTAGATTTCAATACAATCTAATCAATACGTCTGTTAGGGAGGACAGCTTGTCCTCCCTAACAACCCTTCTCCGCCGAGCTGAGCCAGCTCGACCGCAGTTTCTGCAACCATTATTCCAATGCGGCTGCAACTGCTTTTCCGGCGGCAACGCTTGCCTTTGCATCTAAATAGCGTTGGTTCGTACTGCCCCGAAAACGGCACTCATAACTTTTCTTATCCGCCTCAAAACGTCCATCAATTAAAATATCTGTTTCGTTCAGCAATGCCATCCAGTCTTCCCGACCGTCTGCCAGCAACTGTTCCAATGTATATCCGGTATATGTCACCAGATTCAACCCCAAATCATGCACCTGTTTCCCCAGTTCCGCCAGTGCTGCCGCCTGGCAAAACGGTTCTCCACCGCTGAATGTAACACCGTCCAGTAATGGGTCACTTGCAATCTCTTTCAGCAATACTGCTGCATCTATTAGCTTTCCGCCCTGAAAATCATGGGTCTGCGGATTGTGACAGCCCGGACATCCATGCGGACATCCCTGCACAAAAATGGTATAGCGAATCCCCTCCCCATCAACAATCGAATTTTCTACCGTTCCTGCAATTCGCAGCTGCATCATAAGCCCCTGCCTTTCTCGTTTTTATCCGCAAAAATTCCTGTAAGCAGAACTACTTCCACTTACAGGAATTTTCAATCATACATACTATTTCTATATTCAGCCATTATAAAGCGTGTTTCACACGATCGTGTTCTTCTGCCCGCTTGGCATCGTTAAACCGATCGAGTGTACCAACCAGATAGCCGGTGATTCTCCGAATCCGTTCAAAGCCAACATCACCGCTGTGTTCCGTTCTGCCACACTGCGGGCAGCTGTCGCCGATAATGCCCGTAAAGCCGCAGCAAGGGTCACGGTCAACTGGATGGTTCACAGAGCCATAACCAATCCCTGCTTCTTTCATGCAGCGAATGACCTTCTCAAACGCAGCCACGTTCTGGACTGGGTCGCCGTCCATTTCTACATAGCTGATATGTCCGCCGTTTGTAAGGGCGTGATACGGAGCTTCCAGACGAATCTTGTCCACTGCCCGAATCGGATAGTAAACCGGAACATGGAATGAGTTGGTGTAATAATCCCGATCGGTCACGCCCGGAATCACACCATACCGTTCCCGATCCATCCGAACGAATCGACCAGATAACCCTTCTGCTGGCGTTGCCAGAACAGAGAAGTTCAAGCCTGTTTTCTTCGATTCCAAATCGGTACGATCCCGCATCGTCTGAATAATCTTCAAGCCCAATTCCTGTGCTTCTGCACTCTCACCGTGATGCTTGCCAATCAATGCCTTCAAGGTTTCTGCCAAGCCGATAAAGCCTACAGAAAGCGTTCCGTGCTTCAGAACTTCTGCAACGGAATCATCTGGGCCAAGCCCCTCAGAATCCAACCAAACGCCCTGTCCCATCAGGAACGGGTAGTTCCGTACTTTCTTCTGGCACTGAATTGCAAACCGGTCTGTCAGCTGTTCAATGGTCAAATCCATCATGTTGTTCAGCAGCGTGAAGAATTTATCAATATCCCCATTTGCTTTGATTGCCAGCCGTGGGAGGTTGATTGATGTAAAGCTCAGGTTGCCTCTGCCCGTTACAATTTCACGGGTCGGGTCATATTCGTTGCCGATAACTCTGGTACGGCAGCCCATATAGGCAATTTCCGTCCGGTAGTCGCCCGGCTTGTAATACTGGAGGTTATACGGTGCATCCAAGAATGCAAAGTTCGGGAATAACCGCTTTGCAGAAACCCGACATGCCAGCTTAAACATATCATAGTTCGGGTCTTCCTTGTTGTAGTTCACGCCTTCTTTTACCTTGAAAATGTGAATCGGGAAAATCGGTGTTTCGCCGTTGCCCAAGCCAGCTTCTTCCGCCAGCAGCACATTTTCAATGACCATTCTGCCTTCCGGTGTGGTATCTGTTCCGTAGTTGATGGAACTAAACGGTGTCTGTGCACCTGCACGGCTGTTCATGGTGTTCAGGTTGTGAATCAGGGCTTCCATTGCCTGATAGGTTGCACGGTTGGTTTCCCGATAAGCATTCTTCTTTGCAAACGCCTGTATGGTTGCAATCTGGTCGGCTGTCAGCCGTTCAGAGAGCTTTTGTGCTTCTGCTTCCTGATAGCCGTTGTTATTTGCCAGACAAGGAATCAGACCTGTTTCCTGCTGGATAGCAGCTGCATAGGATTTTACAAATGCCTGTGGTTCTTCGATGTCGGTCAAGAGTTCCAGTGCTCTTGCAACATTCTGTAAGTACCGTTTCCGGTAAGTTTTCTTAACGCCGCCAGCCATTGCATAATCAAAGTTCGGGACGCTCTGTCCGCCGTGCTGGTCGTTCTGGTTGGACTGAATTGCGATACAAGCCAAAGCGGAATAGCTGGAAATATCGTTTGGTTCTCTCAGGAAGCCATGGCCAGTCGAAAAGCCATGCTGAAACAGCTGAATCAAGTCAATCTGGCAGCAGGTTGTTGTCAGCGTCAGGAAATCCAAGTCATGAATGTGAATGTCGCCATTCCGGTGAGCCTTAGCGTGTTCCGGCTTCAAAACTCGCATCTCATAGAATTCCTTTGCAGCGGAAGAGCCATACTTCAGCATCGTGCCCATTGCGGTATCGCCATCAATGTTGGCATTTTCCCGCTTGATGTCGCTGTCCTTTGCAGAATCAAACGTCAGTTCGTTCATAATCTTCATGAGATTGGATTTGACTTCCCGATCTCTGGTACGCTCATAGCGATATAAAATATATGCCTTTGCAGTTTGGGCGTGTCCACACTCAATCAGTTCTTTTTCTACCAAGTCCTGAATTTCTTCTACGGTTGGTTCTTGACTGCCGTGCAGCTGTTCATACAATGCACAGGTTTTTTCGGCAACATCTCTCGCCATGGCTGCATCTGTTCCGCCAACAGACTGAGCTGCACGAAATACCGCATTTGCAATCTTGTCTAAATCAAACGACTCTCTTCTGCCGTCACGTTTAATAATATAAGAAATCATAAGTGCGAACGCTCCCCTTTACATATACAAAATATAGTAGAGCAGCCTGTAAAGTAACCATGTATCTAGTACTTTACGGCTGCCTATCCAGTATAACGCATTTTTTCAGAATTGTCAATAGGAAAACGAAAAAAGCATTGCTTCTTCGGAATTTAATAGGAAAACAAATCAAAATTTACACCAAGCAGATAGAAAACAAGTCCTATCAGCAAACAAGATAAAAAAATGAAGAAAACAACCCGCAGGCGAAATCGCAGCTTTGGTTTTGGGTAACGTCCTGTATATTCCGGAAGTCCTTGAGCGGATGATTTTTTCTTTTTCATAGTAATGCCTGCCCTCCTTGTCGATGTTGAGTCGAAACACGTTCCTTTCTATTATACGACAAGCCAGCCAAAAAATCAAGGGATTTCTCCAAAGAATCCGAAGAAATTTATTTTTAAACAATGAATGAATTCTGCCGATTTCCAAATTATTTGGAAAAATGCAACAAAAAAGACGCCTCTTCTTCCGAAGAAACGTCTTTCTCTATCGTACACAACTTGTACTGCTTAGTCGCTTACATACGGCAGCAGTGCAACGTGTCTTGCTCTCTTGATTGCTGTGGTCAGCTTCCGCTGATGATATGCACAAGTGCCAGTAACTCTTCTCGGCAAAATCTTTGCCCGTTCTGTCATGCACTTTCTCAGCTTTGCGATGTCCTTGTAATCAATGACATCTACTCTGTCTACGCAGAACATGCAGACCTTTTTTCTCGGTCTTTTTCCGCCCATTCTTGGTGCTCTTTCCATGGTCAAATCCTCCTAACTGCGTTTCGCAAGTTTCGTTTTTGTTTTCTGCAATTTTGATTAGAACGGTACTTCTCCATCGCTGAGGATTTCTTCAAAATCGCTCAGGTCGCCCAATTGGATCGGAACAGAATTGTTCTGCTGCTGCGGAGCCGGAGCTGCTGCTGGCTGCTGTGGAGCTGCCTGCGGTGCAGATGGCTGCTGCTGGTACTGCGGCTGATACTGATAGCCGCTCTGATTCGATGGTGCAGTATAGTTTCCATTTGCCTGTGCAGCGGCTCTGGTTTCCCCAAAGGTCACATTGTCCGCCTGAACTTCCATCGAATAGTGCTTCACACCATTTCCATCGGTATAATCCGAATTTTGCAGTCTGCCTTCCACAATGATCATTGAACCCTTATGGAAATATCGACTTACAAATTCTGCCTGTTGCCGCCAGCAAACAACATTGATAAAATCAGCCTGCCGTTCTCCGGTGGACTTTGACGTATATGGTCGGTCGATGGCAACTCGAATTCTGCATACAGCAATGCCGCTTTGTGTCTGCCGGAAATCCGGGTCAGCACACAATCTACCCATCAGAATCACTTTATTCAGCATCCCATTCCATTCCTTTCCGCATATTTTTTCAAAAAAACCGTTCTATCGGTAAAGACGTCTTATTCTGTAACAGTTACCAAGAACCGCAGAACGCCGTCTGTGATGTTCAGGACACGTTCCAGTTCAGCCGGAAAATCCGGTGTTGCTGTGAAGCTATACAGTGCGTAATAGCCGTCCGGTTCATCGTTGATCGGGTATGCGAGCTTCCGCTTGCCCCACTCGTTCACTTCGTCCAGTGTGGCTGCTGCTTCGATCTTGCTCTTGAACTTTTCAACCAGTTCCTTTGCAACTTCTTCACCCTTTGCCAGGCTGTAAACAGCCATCAGCTCATACTTTGCATTCAACTTTGCCACGTTAAAAACACCTCCTTCTGGATTTCGCCTGCAATTGTGCAAGCAAGGATAACATATCTATTATAACAAACTCTGCTCGACTTGTCAAGCATTTTTCTGATTTTTCCGGAATTTTTTTTACAAAATTCCCGACCTTAAAACACCATGCTGATGCCCAGCAGGAACAGAGCCGTTACCAGAACGGTCACCGCATACTGTGCCAGAATGGCAATCAAAACGAACCAGTAATTTGTACCGCCTGCCATTCGCAGCCGGTCTTTGGTCATGCCTTCGGGCAGCCCCTCCGCTCGGATTCTGTGCACTTTTCGCAAAACAAACCGATAATAAATATAATTGGAAAAGGCAAACAGCAATACCCGCACTGCAAAGCTCAGATACATACAAATAATATGCATCGTATGCAGGACGGTTTCATATGGCAGCAATGCCGTGCAAAATGATTGAATCTGTTCGGACATCACTTGCAAGAAATTGGTGTACATGCCACCCATACTGCCCATGCTGTTCATGCTCTGCTGCATGCTGTGCAGCTGGCTCAAAATCGAATCATTGTTGGTGACAAACGAATACAGTTCTGACGGCAAATCCAACAACAGCAACACACTGATGATCAAAAATGTCATGCCCCACATTTTCCGGCTAGCAAAATACAATTGTGGGAACACCGCACTGATTAAATTCATGGTGAGTTTCGAGCCAGTTTCTCGGAACTTCTTAAATGCCGGAATATAATAAATGGTATTCGTCCGCACGAAATTTGCAAGGTCTTCCAGCCGTTCTCCTTCATAGTCCTCATTCGGGTCTAATCCGCAGCAAATATCCTGTGCACTTTGCTGCCAAGTCTGCTGGTTTTGCTGTGCCGTTTGCTGCTGTCCGTTCTCCTCTAAAATCATGCCACAGTGTCCGCAGAATGCCTGATGCACAGGATTTTCCGTTCCGCAGCGAGGGCAACGGCGTGTTTCCGGTGATTCCTCCGGCTCTGGCAATGGAATGTCGACCGGCTTCCAGCTTCCGCCGTTTTCGTGCAGATGCACATTGATGCAGTGCCCATAATGCTGCCAACAAGCCCGATGGTAAGGCGTTCCGCATTCTGGGCAAACAACAACATCATCCTCCGGTTCAAATGGCTTTTGGCATACAAAACAGGATTGTCCGGTATAATCTGCCATAAAGCAATGCACTTCCTTTCCAATTCTGTTTCCACAGAATTTGATCGTGATTCCCCGTTTTTATTTCTGGCTGGAAGATTTCAGCTTTTTCCACCGGAACACAAATACACCCGTTGCTGTTCCAGCGGTTACAAGCGTGAATACAATCACAGCAGTTACCACATCTTTTGTGTGGAACTTGGAAGATTCCGTTTCTGTTTCCGCTTCTGTTGTCACCTGTGTTGTCGGTTCGGTGATGTCGTCTGCTGCTGCCACTGGCAGTCCCCAGCAGCCCAGCCCGAGGATGCCGGCACAAAGCCACGCTAACATTCGTTGTTTCATCGTCATTCCTCCGCTTCTCTTTTCCAGCCCTTGTAAGTCTTGTAAGGATAGTATAAAGAATACCGCACCAGATAAAACGTCCAGTGCGGTATCCTGTTTTCGCTTGCGTCTAATTACTTCTCTGCATTCGGGGTGGTATATGGTGCAATATGATGTGCCAGATATTCCGAATGAGTTTCATTCTTCTGAATCCGAACATTGTTATAAACATCCATACCTGTTCCGGCAGGAATCAGCTTACCAATGATAACATTTTCCTTCAAGCCATACAGCATATCGCTCTTGCCACGGATTGCCGCATCGGTCAAAGCCTTTGTGGTTTCCTGGAAGGATGCTGCCGACAGGAAGCTGTCGGAGCTGGAGGATGCCTTGGTAATACCCTGCAGCACCGGTGCAGTGGTAACCAGTTCTACATCTGGTTCACCATTTGCCATCCGTTCCCGCAGTTCTTCGTTAATGGTTTCTACCTTCCGCTTATCAATCAGCGTGCCCGGCAGTAAGTAGCTGCTGCCAGATTCTTCGATTTTCACCTTTCGCAGCATCTGGCGTACAATTACTTCGATGTGCTTATCGTTGATATCAACACCTTGCAGACGGTAAACCTTCTGCACTTCGCTGATGATGTAGTCCTGTACTGCATGAACACCTAAAACTGCCAGAATATCGCCTGGGAAGATGTTCCCTTCGGTCAGACGTGTACCCTTTTCGATTTCTTCGCCTTCCTTGACCCGAATCTTCAGGTTATAGTGAATTGGATAAGATTCCGATTCGCCAGTAGTCTGGTTGGTAACGAAAATGGTTCTTGCAGTCTTGATTTCTTCAATGTGCACCTTACCGGACAGACGAGCCAAAATGGCTGCATTCTTCGGATGACGGCTTTCAAACAATTCTTCGACACGTGGCAAACCTTGTGTGATGTCTTCTGCCGATGCGATACCACCAGTATGGAATGTACGCATGGTCAGCTGTGTACCTGGTTCACCGATAGACTGGGCAGCGATAACGCCGACCGATTCACCCACGCAAACCAGATTGCCGTTTGCCAAGTTTGCACCGTAGCACTTTGCACAAACACCCTGCTTTGCATGGCAAGTCAGGACGGAACGAATCGAAATCCGTTCAATGCCAGCTTCGGTAATCTTCTTTGCATCACTTTCTGTGAGCATTTTATTCTTAGAAATCAGCAGTTCGCCGGTTTCCGGATCTCTCAGGTCTTCTACCAGATAACGACCTGCCAGACGTTCGCCGAGCGGTTCAATCATTTCATTGCCGTTGCTGATTTCGTAAACTTCCAGACCTTCATTTGTGCCGCAATCCTGTTCCCGGATGATGACATCCTGCGAAACGTCTACCAGACGACGGGTCAGGTAACCAGAGTCAGCGGTACGCAATGCGGTATCTGCCAAGCCCTTTCTTGCACCTCGAGAGGAGATGAAGTATTCCAAGATGTTCAGACCTTCTCGGTAGTTGGAACGAATCGGCATTTCGATGGTCGCACCGGATGTATTGGCAATCAAGCCACGCATGCCGGCAAGCTGACGAATCTGGCTGATACTACCACGGGCACCGGAGTCCGCCATCATGAAGATTGGGTTGTAACGATCCAAACCGTTTTGCAGAGCGGTGGTAACGTCATTGGTTGCACCGTTCCAGATTTCGATAAACCGCTTGGACTTTTCTGCTGCGGAGATATAACCGTATGCATATTCGTTGTTGATCTCTGCAACTTCTGCATCGGCTGCTGCAATGATGTCCTTCTTTTCCTTTGGAATGATGGCATCGCAAACCGCAACGGTAATGGCAGCCTTTGTGGAGTATTTAAAGCCAGTTGCCTTGATCTTATCCAGCACTTCGGAAGTGGTCGTTGTGCCGTGAATCTTAATGCAACGGTCGATAATCTGACCCAGCTGCTTCTTGCCAACCAAGAACGCAATTTCCAGATCAAACTGATGCTTGGAATCTGTACGGTCTACATAGCCCAGATTCTGCGGAATGTTTTCGTTAAAGATCAGACGGCCAACGGTACAATCAATAATCTGAGAAACCCGCTTATCACCAATATCTCTGGTAATCCGTACTTTAATCTTTGCATGAATGGAAACATCGCCTTCATTGTAAGCCATGAGGGCTTCGTTGACATCCCGGAAAATCTTGCCTTCGCCCTTTTCGCCATCCTTTTCCATGGTCAGGTAATACGAACCCAAAACCATATCCTGTGTCGGAACAGCAACCGGACGACCGTCAGACGGCTTCAACAAGTTGTTCGCAGCCAGCATCAGGAATCTTGCTTCTGCCTGTGCTTCTGCGGACAGCGGCAGATGGACTGCCATTTGGTCACCATCGAAGTCTGCGTTAAATGCAGAGCATACCAACGGGTGCAGTTTCAGAGCACGGCCTTCTACCAGTACCGGTTCAAATGCCTGAATACCCAAACGGTGCAATGTAGGAGCACGGTTCAGCAGAACCGGATGTCCCTTGATGACATTTTCCAGTGCATCCCAAACTTCCGGAGAAGTCCGGTCTACCATCTTTCTGGCACTCTTAATATTTGCAATGACCTTGGTATCTACCAACCGCTTCAGAACGAACGGCTTGAACAGTTCCAATGCCATTTCCTTCGGCAAACCGCACTGATACATCCGCAGTTCCGGACCAACGACGATAACAGAACGGCCAGAGTAGTCAACACGCTTACCGAGTAAGTTCTGACGGAATCGACCCTGCTTGCCCTTCAGCATATCAGACAGGGATTTCAGTGCACGGTTATTCGGACCCGTAACAGGTCTGCCGTGTCTACCGTTGTCAATCAAAGCATCGACTGCTTCTTGCAGCATCCGTTTTTCGTTCCGGACAATGATGTCCGGTGCATCCAGTTCCAGCATCCGCTGCAACCGGTTGTTCCGGTTGATGACACGGCGGTACAAATCATTCAGGTCGGAGGTTGCGTACCGTCCGCCGTCCAGCATAACCATCGGACGAATGTCCGGCGGAATAACCGGAACAACGTCCAGAATCATCCATTCCGGACGGTTGCCGGACTGCCGGAAGGCTTCCACGATTTCCAGCCGCTTCAGCAGCTTCAACCGCTTCTGACCGGAATTCAGTCCAACCAGTTCTTCTTTTAATTCTTTGGAAAGTTCTTCCAAATCAATTTCACAGAGCAGCTTCTTAATGGCTTCTGCACCCATTGCTGCTTCAAATTCATCGCCGTACTTTTCCCGATAATTCAGATATTCCTTTTCGGTCAGGAGCTGCTTCTTAAACAGCTCCGTATTGCCCGGGTTCAGTACGATATATTTTGTGAAGTAGAGCACTTCTTCCAGTCTTTTCTGGGAGATTTCCAGCATCTGACCGATTCTGGACGGTGTTCCCTTGAAGTACCAGATATGAGAAACCGGAGCAGCCAGTTCAATATGACCCATCCGTTCCCGGCGAACCTTTGCACGGGTTACTTCTACGCCGCAGCGGTCGCAGACTTTGCCCTTAAAACGAATCTTCTTGAACTTTCCGCAGTGACATTCCCAGTCCTTGGTTGGCCCAAAAATCCGTTCGCAGAACAAACCATCCCGTTCCGGCTTCTGTGTCCGGTAATTGATGGTTTCCGGGCGTGTTACCGCACCATAAGACCATTCCCGAATCCGTTCCGGTGAAGCAAGTCCAATTTTTATGGATTCAAATGTATTAAATTCCAAATTCGTACCCTCCTGTATTCTATCACGAGATTTTCATACATGGTAACTTGTTACATTTCGTCATCGTCAAACGGATAATCATCTACATCATCCGGATAATCGTCTTCGTCTGTATCGTCAATATCCTCAAATGGAACATCCTCTGCATCCGGATCTCCATTTGCAATGGTCTTATCATCATCATAACCCATGCCGGCATCTTCCATATCCTTGGACATACCTTCATAGTTTGCAGTATCGGTGATGTCGTCATCACTTTCATACGAAACAACCTGTGCGGTAACATCGTCATCGAAGTTCGACCGCAGGTCGATTTCATTCTGTTCGCCATCCAATACCTTGACATCCAGACCCAGTGACTGCAATTCCTTAATCAGAACCTTAAAGGATTCCGGAATGCCCGGCTTCGGTACGTTCTGACCCTTAACAATTGCTTCATAGGTTTCTACACGTCCAACGGTATCGTCAGATTTTACGGTCAGGATTTCCTGCAGAGTGTAAGCTGCACCGTATGCTTCCAGTGCCCAAACTTCCATTTCCCCGAATCTCTGACCGCCGAACTGTGCCTTACCACCCAATGGCTGCTGAGTAACCAAAGAATACGGGCCAACAGAACGAGCGTGAATCTTTTCGTCTACCAAGTGGTGGAGTTTCAGGTAGTGCATGTAACCAACGGTTACACGGTTATCAAACTTTTCACCAGTTCTGCCATCATACAGTGTGAACTTACCGTCTTCACAGAATTCCAGTGCCTTCGGGTTGATGACCTTCTGCATTGGCTTCAGGTCGAACGGATCATTCCGATGCGGTGCGTTCCGGCGATTTGCTTCCCGGAAGCATTCCCGAATGTCATCTTCGTGTGCACCATCAAAGACAGGTGTCATCACGTGCCAGCCCAGAGCCTTGGCAGCCATACCCAGATGCACTTCCAATACCTGACCGATGTTCATACGAGAAGGTACGCCCAACGGATTCAGAACGATATCCAGCGGTGTGCCATCCGGCAGGAACGGCATATCTTCTTCCGGCAAAATGCGGGAAACGACACCCTTGTTACCGTGACGGCCTGCCATCTTATCGCCGACGGAAATTTTCCGCTTCTGAGCGATATAGCAGCGAACCAATTTATTGACACCAGCCGACAATTCATCACAATTTTCTCTGGTGAATATCTTTACATCAATGATGATACCAGCTTCGCCGTGCGGTACTTTCAAAGAGTTATCCCGCACTTCCCGTGCCTTTTCGCCGAAGATTGCACGCAGCAGGCGTTCTTCTGCGGTCAGTTCGGTTTCACCCTTCGGGGTAACCTTACCAACCAGAATATCACCAGCGTGTACTTCTGCACCAATCCGAATGATACCATTTTCATCCAAATCCTTCAGTGCATCGTCACCGACGTTCGGAATATCTCTGGTAATTTCTTCTGGGCCTAACTTTGTATCTCTGCATTCGATTTCATATTCTTCAATGTGAACGGAAGTGAAGATATCTTCTCGTACCAACCGTTCATTCAGCAGAACCGCATCTTCGTAGTTATAACCTTCCCAGGTCATGAAGCCGATGAGGGCATTCTTACCCAGAGAGATTTCACCATCGGAAGTAGACGGGCCATCTGCCAGAACCTGTCCCTTTGTAACGTGTTCGCCAGCGTCTACAATCGGTCTTTGGTTAATGCAAGTACCCTGGTTGGAACGCTTGAACTTTTCCAGCTTAAAGATCTGTTCCTTGTGGGTTTCATCCGACAGCAAGGTAATGGTGTCTGCGGAAACTGCCGTAATCACACCATCACACGGTGCAAGAATACAAACACCAGAGTCTACAGCTGCCTTGTATTCCATCCCTGTTCCGACAAACGGCCGTTCGGTCTTGAGCAGTGGCACTGCTTGTCTCTGCATGTTAGAGCCCATCAACGCACGGTTTGCGTCATCGTTTTCCAAGAACGGAATCATAGAAGTTGCAACAGAAACTACCATCTTCGGGGAAACATCCATGAAGTCAATGCGATCTTGCTCAACTTCCAGAATCTGTTCCCGATAACGAGCCGCAACCTTACGATTTGCAAAGTGTCCGTCTTCGGTCAGCGGTTCGTTTGCCTGTGCAACAATGTAATTATCTTCTACATCCGCAGTCATATAGACAACTTCGTCTGTTACAACACCAGTCGCCTTGTCTACTCGCCGATATGGAGCTTCAATAAAGCCATATTCGTTGATTCTTGCGAACGTTGCCAGATAAGAAATCAAACCGATGTTCGGGCCTTCTGGCGTTTCAATCGGGCACATTCTTCCGTAATGGCTATAATGTACGTCACGAACTTCAAATCCTGCACGATCTCTGGACAAACCGCCCGGACCCAATGCAGACAGACGACGCTTATGGGTCAATTCTGCCAGCGGATTGTTCTGATCCATGAACTGCGACAGCGGAGAAGAACCAAAGAATTCTTTAATTGCAGCCGTAATTGGACGGATATTGACCAAACTCTGCGGTGTGATCACGTCCATATCCTGTGCCTGAATGTTCATCCGTTCCCGAATGACCCGTTCCATTCTGGTGAAACCAATCCGGAACTGGTTCTGCAGCAGTTCGCCAACAGAACGGATTCGACGGTTGCCCAGGTGGTCGATGTCGTCCACAGTACCAACGCCTTCGCAGAGGTTCAGGAAATAGCTGATGGTTGCATAGATATCGTCCAGAATAATATGCTTCGGAACGAGTTCATCCAACCGCTTCTTCACCTGTTCTTCCACTTCTTCCGGTGTGGAGGAACTTTCGAGAATTTCTCTCAGAACAGAGAACGAAACCTTTTCGTTGATTTCATATTTGCTGATGTCAAACTGTACATACGGCTGCAGGTCAACCATGCCGTTACCGATGACCTTCACTTCCCGCTGTACAAACCGGATAGCATTTTCTCCGGCTTCGGTGACATAATATTCTTTACATTCTACTGTCAGGAATGCAGCCTTTACGCCGGCTTCCTGAATCTGTTCTGCCTGTTCGTAAGTCAGAGTCGTTCCTGCATCAAACAGCAGTTCGCCCGTCATTTCGTTGATGACCGGACGGGACAGGGTATGTCCAGCCAGACGGCTTGCAATGCCCAGCTTCTTATTATACTTATACCGACCGAACCGGCACAAATCATACCGCTTTGCATCAAAGAACAGATTGTTCAAGTGGGTCAGGGAGCTTTCCACCGTCGGCGGTTCGCCCGGACGCAGCTTCTTATAAACATCCAGCAATGCATCTTCGGTGTTCTTGGTACTGTCCTTTTGCAGAATGGTCTGCCGCAGACGTTCATCATCCCCGAACATCTCATAGATTTCTTCGTCTGTTCCAATACCGATTGCACGGATAAAGGTTGTCAGTGCAATTTTCCGGTTCTTATCAATCCGGACATAGATGACATCGTTGGAATCCATTTCATATTCCAGCCATGCACCACGGTTCGGAATGACAGTGGTCTTAAACAAATCCTTACCGGTGCGGTCTTTTTCAGAAGCGTAATAAACGCCCGGAGAACGAACCAACTGCGAAACGATGACACGTTCTGCACCATTGATGACGAACGTGCCGCTTTCGGTCATGAGCGGGAAGTCGCCCATATAAATTTCGCTTTCCTTGACCTCGCCGGTTTCCTTATTCCAGAGGGTCGCCGTCACACGCAGTGCGGCAGCATAAGTTGCATCCTGCTCCTTGCATTCTGCAATGGTATACTTCGGCTTTTCATCAATCCGGTAATCAATAAAGTTCAGAACCAGATTGCCGTTGTAGTCTGTGATAGAAGAAACGTCCCGGAAGACTTCCTTTAAGCCTTCCTCCCGAAACCAGCGGTACGAATTTTTCTGTACTTCAATCAGGTTCGGCATTTCCAGCACTTCGTTGATTTTCCCGAAGTTCATTCTGACATTTTTTCCACACTGCTTTGGCGTCACATTCACCATAGGCGAAAAAACCTCCTTCGTTATAATCGAAAAAATTAGCACCTGTAAGCAGAAATGAAAAATCTTTCGTATTTTTCGATTTTCTCTTGACAGGCGGGAAAGGATATGGTATACTATTAGTTTTTGCGTATGTCACCGCTGTGACACTACGATACATTTCATTATTTTATAATATTCCCAGATGTTTGTCAAGTAGTTTTTTTAAATTTTACAGATTCTTAAAAATATTTTGAGGCTTTCCCGTATCTATTCCAAAAATCCTGTGCACATTTCGGCTTTTTGGCAGCTGAATGAGAGAATTTTTGCAGAATGCCCAAAAAGCACCCTCACAAGCAATTTCAAAAAATTTTAAGAAACCCCTTGACAAATCGAAAAAAATAGTGTACTATGTTGATAGTGAACTAATTCACGCAACTACAAAAAGTCGTGTATTCTTCTGAAAGGGGGCATTTTGGATGGAGTTTCAAAACAACTACCCCATCTACCTGCAAATTGCAGATGACATCAAACGGCGGATTGTCATCGGTGAGCTGCATCCCGGTGACAAACTGCCCTCTAACACCGATTTGGCGGTTGCCTATACCGTCAACCCCAATACGGTACAGCGAATTTACCGACAACTGGAAGTGGAAGGCATCACTTTCACTCGCCGAGGCGTGGGGACGTTCCTGAGCGAAGACCCCGAACTTGCGGAACGGTTACGCAGTACCATCTTGGAACAGGAAGTGACTGCTTTCCTGAAAAAAATGCAGCAATACCATTTTTCAAAGGCTGCACTCTTTACAGCCATGGAACAGCAGTTAGAACAGGCGGAAAAAAAGGAAGAAACAGAAACAACAGACAAAAACTAAACCAAAAGGAGCAAAGGGATTATGTTAACATTTGAACATGTCAGAAAAAATTATGACAGCAAACGAGTGCTGGATGATTGCAGCATTTCGTTTGAGCCGGGAAAGGTGTATGCCCTTGTTGGGCCAAACGGCACCGGCAAAAGCACCCTGATGAAAGCGGCTGCCGGACTGGTAAAAATCAATGGTGGCACGCTCACCTACAAGGGGCAGCCAATCGGAACAGAGAGCAAGAAACACATTGCTTATATGTCCACCGAACCATTCTATTATGACTATATGCGGATTCGGGATGTCAAGGCATTTCACAAGGATTTCTTTGCCGACTTTGACGCAGACTTATTTGACCGCCTGCTCACATTTATGGAGCTAACACCGGATTTGAAGATACGGGCGTTGTCCTCCGGTATGGCTGCGAAGCTGAAAATTGCAGTGACGCTCTCCAGACGGGCGGAAGTCATCATGCTGGACGAACCGCTGAACGGCATCGACCTCATCGGACGGGATCAAATCATCCACACCATCATTCAGGCAACCGGAAACGGTGCAACTTTCATCATCTCCAGCCACTTGTTCGATGAATTAGAGCCAATTGTGGACAATGTTGTCATGATGAAAGGCGGCAAGGTCATCTTGGAAGGCGAACTGGAAGCCATCCGTACGGAACACGGCAAATCCATCTCAGACTTGTATCGGGAAATTTATGCGGACATTGCCGTACCACAGTTTTAAACAAAAAAATAGAACCATCATTCCACAACGCTTACAAAAATAAGGAGGATTTTCCATTATGGGAAACGTATTGAAATATGAAATCAAAAAATCCAGATTTATGATGCTGATTGTTGGCATCATCATCGGCGGTCTGGAACTGGCGTACTTAATCGGCTTTTTTGGTGTTAAAACAGCACAAAATGAAAAAATTCAAGATATTTTCAGCAGCATCTGGATTTTCTCTATTGTTCTGCTCGTGATTGCTGCCTGCTGTTCCATGCTGGTCGGTGTATTATACAGTGTCTTACTTTACAACAGTGACATCCGGAAGAAATCCGGTTACATGTTATTTTTAACCCCAACCCCTACTTGGCAGTGGATTCTTGCAAAAATCCTGATGGGTGTCCTTGCAACGGCTGCTCTGGTAATTGCCTTTGCCATTTTAGGGATTGCAGATATTCTGCTGTTCATTCCAGAATTGGATGACACTTCCTTCATCGGGCAACTTCTGATTCCACTGCGGGATATGATTTTCGACAATGTTGGTTCTGTTTCCCTGTTCCTGTTGAACCTGATTTTACAGATTGTTGTCATGATTACCACCATTTATCTGGCGATTGCCATGTCTAAAACCTTATTGGGCAACAAGAAAATCGGCAGCTTTGTAGCATTCGTTTTCTGGATTGCATTGGAAATTTTTCAGTCTGCCATCAGCAGTTTGTTTACACTGTTATCCAATGGGTTGTTCTCCATCAGCATTGACATGAGCGAAGACGGTTTGGTCTATGATTTAGACACAGCGATTCCGTATCTGCTGGCAGCAATGACATTGAATCTTATCTTTGCTGGCGTTTGCTATGGTGTGACCACTTACCTGACCGATAAGAAAATGAGCGTTTAACCCATCTCGTTTTCTGCAAATTCTGTAAACTGATATGAACATGAAAAAATCCCCTTGCTTTTTGGAAAGCAGGGGGATTTTTGTATTTCTTTTTGGATTCGTATTCTTAGGGATATCAATTGAATCCGGTTCGGCAAAATCGCTTCGCTCTTTGCCTTTGTGCTGTTCGCCGGTGGTTGCG
>ERZ773264.1369-NODE-1369-length-29098-cov-6.298454_pt1 | contig 29098 bp, 21 predicted proteins | sample MGYA00511910_ERZ773264 | MGnify/ENA primary metagenome ERZ773264 (study PRJEB29015, sample SAMEA2737739) | human gut metagenome | biome: human gut; feature: human-associated habitat; material: faeces | place: China | collected 2012 ...
GGTGGATTCGTCAGGCCATCACCCGTGCCATGGCTGATCAGGCCCGCACCATTCGCGTGCCTGTGCACATGGTTGAAGTGATTAACAAGCTGTCCCGTGTACAGCGCCAGATGCTGCAGGATCTGGGGCGTGAACCTACGCCGGACGAGCTGGCCCGCGAGCTGGACATGCCGGTTGAGAAGGTGCAGGAAGTGCAGAAGTACGGCCGCGAACCGATTTCCCTGCACACCCCGCTTGGCGAGGATGGCGATTCCGAGTTCGGCGACCTCATTGAGGATACCGACGCCATCGCTCCGTCCGACGCCGTGGCCTTCTCCCTGCTGCAGGAACAGTTCAAGCAGGTGCTGGAAACCCTGTCTCCGCGTGAGGCCGGCGTCATCAAGATGCGCTATGGCCTTGAAGACGGCCAGCCGAAGACGCTGGACGACATCGGCCGTGTGTATGGTGTGACCCGTGAACGCATCCGTCAGATCGAGTCCAAGACCATGTCCAAGCTGCGCCACCCGTCCCGTTCGCAGACCCTGCGCGACTTCCTGGATCAATGATCATCTGGCTCCCCTCTGTGAGGGGAGCCAAGCATTTGAAGAGAAAAATAGGACTGTATGCCCAAAGAAGAATACGGCGCCAAGGACCTAGCTGTTCTTGAGGGCTTGGATGCGGTGCGCAAGCGTCCGGGCATGTACATCGGCACCACCGACTCGCAGGGTCTTATGCACTGCCTGTGGGAGATCATCGATAACTCCGTGGATGAGGCCTTGGCCGGCTTCTGCAACGATATCGTGGTCACCCTGCACACCGACGGTTCCGTGGAAGTCGCGGACAATGGCCGAGGCATTCCGGTGGATAAGGAACCGAAAACCGGCCTGTCCGGCGTGGAGGTCGTACTGACCAAACTGCATGCCGGTGCCAAGTTCGGCAACTCGTCTTATAACGCCGTCGGTGGCCTGCACGGCGTGGGCTCCTCCGTGGTCAATGCCCTGAGCTCCCGACTGGACGTCGAAGTGGATCGTGACGGCAAGACGCACCACATGACCTTCCACCAAGGTCACCCTGGCGTATACACGGATGCCGACCCGGCCAATCCGTCTCCCGATTCCCCGTTCAAGCGCACTCGCAAGAACCGACCCACCGAGCTGGAAATCATCGGCAAGGTATCTCCCAAAACCACTGGTACCCGTATTCGCTACTGGTATGATCCGGAGATTTTCAACAAAACCGCCGAATTCTCATACGAACAGCTCATCGACCGCGTGCGCCAGACCAGCTTCCTGGTGCCCGGCCTCAAAATCACCATTGTTGACGAAAACGTACCGGAAACGGCGACTGACACCGCCGAAGCCATTGATGCCGACGCAGTCGAACCTGCGCAAGACCAGGCCCCGGCTTTGGACGTCTCGTCCAACGATGCCGAACTCTTCGACGACTCCACCGAGGCTCAAGCCGACAGTACCGAGAGCCTGTCCGAGGAGGACTTCTCGCTGACGGCCGGCGACCAGGTCGTCGATGGCGCGTTCGGCGAGCAGCCCGCGCACCCGCGCGTCGTGGAATTCCTGCACACCGGCGGCGTCAAGGACTTCGTCGACTTCCTATCCAAAGGCGAGCCGATCTCCGACATCTGGCGCATCCAAGGCGAGGGCACCTATAAGGAGGAGACCCAGGCCGTGGGCGAAGGCGGTGAACTGCACGCCCAGGAAATCGAACGCACCTGCGGCGTGGACATCGCCCTGCGATGGGTCAACGGCTACGACACCACAATCATGAGCTTCGTGAACATCGTGGAGACGCCCGGCGGCGGTACTCACGTGGACGGTTTCATGAACGCCATCACCAAGCAGATTCGCAAGGCGGTGGAAGACAACGCCCGCAAGCTCAAGGTGAACATGAAGGACTCCGCCATGAAGGTGGAGCGCGACGACATCCAAGCCGGACTCGTGGCCGTGGTCACCGCACGCGTGGCCGAACCTCAGTTCCAAGGCCAGACCAAGGACGTGCTTGGCACCGCGCAGGTCAAGCCGATCGTCACCCGGCTCACCGACAAGCAATTCGGCGAGATGATCACCGGCTCCAAGCGCGGGTACAAGGAACAATCCGGCCGCGTGCTGGAGAAGATCGTCGGCGAAATGCACGCACGCATCCAGTCGCGCAAGGCCAAGGAGGTCACGCGCCGCAAGAACGCGCTCGAATCCGCCTCGATGCCGGCCAAACTCTCCGACTGCCAGCCGGGCAATGACGACGTGGCCGAACTGTTCATCGTCGAGGGTGATTCCGCACTCGGTACCGCCAAGGCCGCCCGCAACGCCGGTTTCCAAGCGCTGCTGCCGATTCGAGGCAAGATTCTGAACGTGCAGAAGGCGTCGATCACGCAGATGCTCTCCAACAAGGAGTGCGCGGCCATCATCCAGGTGGTGGGCGCCGGCTCCGGCCAGAGCTTCGGCATCGAACAGTCGCGCTACCACAAGATCATCATGATGACCGATGCCGATGTGGATGGCGCGCACATCCGTATCCTGCTGCTGACGCTGTTCTACCGGTACATGCGGCCGCTTATCGAACACGGCTACGTGTATGCCGCCGTGCCGCCGCTGCACCGCATCGCGTTGACCGGCTCGCACAAGGGCGAATATATCTACACGTATTCCGATGACGAGCTGGCCGGCAAGCTGGCCGACCTCGACAAGAAGCACATCGGATACAACGACGACATCCAGCGATACAAGGGTCTGGGCGAGATGGACGCCGACCAGTTGGCGGACACCACCATGGATCCGCGCACGCGTATGCTGCGCCGCATCCGCATGGAGGACGCCGCCCAGGCATCCGAGATCTTCAGCCTGCTGATGGGCGACGACGTGCCGCCGCGCAAGCAGTTCATCGTCGACAACGCCGACGATTTCGACCGCTCCAAGATCGATACCTGACCGTCCTATCTCAAGCTCCCTCTGATGAGGGGGTGTCAGCGAAGCTGACTGGGGGAGAGGCCTCGGGTGGTAGCGGGCTACTCGTATTTCTCTCCCCTCAGTCCGTCTTTGGCGGACAGCTATTTCGTCAGAGGGTGCTGCGGTATATCATCAGGATTTCATCGAGTGCACCGCCGCCGATTATCTCAAGGACAACTACGACATCATCGGCTTTGACCCGCGCGGCGTAGCCGATTCCACGCCGGTGTACTGCGGGCAAGACTCCAAACTGTGATGTTTGCGTGTTGCTGAAGCGCTATTCGATAGACTGATGACATCGTTATCACAACCGGTGCCGTACTGTGAATGGGAGATGGGACATGGCCAGTCTGTTGCTTGCCGTCATCTATGTGGCGTTTATCAGTCTGGGATTGCCGGATTCGCTACTCGGATCCGCATGGCCCACCATGAGCCAGGATCTGAACGTGCCGGTGGCGTGGGCCGGCGGCATCTCCGCGGTGATTTCCATGTTCACGATCGTCTCGGCGCTGCTTTCGGACCGAATGACATTGAAATTCGGGGCAGGCAAGGTCACCGCCGTTTCGGTGGCGTTGACTGCGGCGGCCTTGGCCGGTTTCTCCGTTACCTCGAATTACTGGGTGCTGTTGGCCATCGCCATACCATACGGCCTTGGCGCGGGCGGAGTGGATGCGGCGCTCAATAACTACGTAGCCATTCACTACGAAAGCCGGCATATGAGCTGGCTGCACTGCATGTGGGGCGTCGGCGCATCGGTCGGCCCCTACATCATGGGCTATGCGCTCTCTCAAGGCCAAGGCTGGCCGTGGGGCTATCGGTACATCGCGATCCTGCAGGTGATGCTGACCGTCATCCTGGTGCTGAGCCTGCCGCTGTGGAAGAAACGTGGCGCAATTGCGGTCGGCGAATCGACCGATGACACCGCATCATCTGACGGCAATGCCGAGAGATTTGGCACTGCTGAAGGGGTGTCTGTTGCCGAACGCAAACCGCTCGGCGTGGCCGGCGTGCTCGCCATTCGCGGTGCCAAGGAAATCCTCGTGATGTTCTTCTGCTACTGCGCCGTCGAATCCACGGCGGGCCTGTGGGCCTCCAGCTATATGGTGATGCACAGCGGCATCGACAAGATCACCGCCGCCAGCTGGGCCAGCCTATTCTACGTAGGCATCACCGTGGGCCGTGCGCTTTCCGGCTTCCTGACCATGCGATTCAAGGACCCGGTCATGATTCGCCTCGGCCAAGTGCTGGTGTTCGCCGGCATCCTCACCATGTTCGTGCCATTGCCTCACCACCTTGGCGTGGTCGTTGGGCTGGTGGTCATCGGCTTCGGGTGCGCGCCGATTTATCCGTGCGTCATCCACTCGACGCCGGCCTACTTCGGCGAAGACAAATCGCAGGCCATCGTCGGCGTGCAGATGGCCTGCGCCTATGTGGGCTCACTGCTCATGCCGCCACTGTTCGGCATCATCGCGCAATATGCGACAATCAGTCTCTACCCGTGGTATTTGCTGGTGCTCTTGGTGCTGATGGTGGCCATGCACGAGCGTCTTCGCAAGTTGCGCGGCTGATCATATGCGCATTTGGGCCCGTCGCCTACTATGCTTGGAGCCCATGGTGATAAGTGGAGAAGAACATGAACAGATGCCCGAGCCCGTACGGGAGCGATTGAGAGCGCTGAAGGATGCGCCGGGCTCGGTAATCGTGGTCGGCTCGATGAACGCCGATTACACCGTAACCACTAAACGACTACCCAAGCCAGGTGAAACCGTCAATGGTGGTGCCATGAAAGTGCTGCCGGGCGGCAAGGGCGCGAATCAGGCATCTGCCGCCGCTCGTCTCGGTGTCAATGTCCAGTTGCTGGGCGCGGTGGGCGAGGACTTCAACGCGGACTTCCTATTAAGCAAGCTGGATGAGGCCGGCGTCGACACCGCCGATATCCTGCATGTCGAAGGCCCCAGCGGCACCACGGTAATCACCGTGAGCGCTGAGGGCGAGAACACCATCGTCTATTCGCCGGGTTCCAATGCCAAGGCAAGTGCCGGCTATGTGCAATCACATCGCACGACCATCGCCGAATGCGCGGTATTGGGACTGTGTTTGGAGAGCCCGATTGCCACCGTTATCGCCGCCGCGCAGACCGCGCATGACGCTGGCGTGACCGTGCTGCTCAACGACTCGCCATTTATGGACGAGCTGCCTCACGAACTGGTGGAAGCCACGGATATTCTGCTGGTCAACCAGCATGAAGTGGCTCAACTGCTGGGCCTGCCGGATGATGACGTGGAATCACTCGACTGGTATGAGGTCGCCGAACGATTCACCGATTACGGATTCGACCGGGCGATAGTGACGCTTGGTGCGTCGGGATCGGTGGTGATCGAGAACGGACGTTGGCATCGCGTATCCGCCGCGCAAGTCAATGCAGTGGACACCACCGGTTGCGGCGACTCGTTCATGGGGACCGTGCTGGCTGGCTTGGCCGCCGGTCATACGCTGCTGCAATCCGCGCAAATCGGCTCCTACGTCTCCGCCTATGCGGCCACCAAGCTTGGTGCCCAAAGTGCCTACGGTACCGCCGAAGAAGTCATCGCCTACTTCAGCTGACCTATAATCGTACATATGCACGAAAGCCTGAGCCTGTTTTCCGAACCCACCAAGATGTGGTTCGAGCATGCCTTCGGTCAGCCGACCGAGGCACAGGCTCAGGCATGGCCGGCAATCCATTCCGGTCGCAATGTCTTGGTCATCGCCCCTACCGGTTCCGGTAAAACATTGGCCGCGTTTCTCTCAGCCATCGACCGATTGATGACCGTGCCACGCACGCGGCGTGCCGGTGTGCGTGTGCTGTATATCTCGCCGTTAAAGGCGCTCGCGGCCGATGTGGCCAAGAACCTAGAACAGCCTTTGGAGGGCATTGCTGCACAATGCGAGGCGCAAGGGCTGCCCGTGCCGAAGATCGCGGTCGCCACTCGTTCAGGCGACACCACCGCACAGGAGCGGCGACGCATAGCCTCCCATCCACCGGATATCCTCGTTACCACGCCAGAATCGTTGTATTTGTTGCTCACTTCGAAGGCAGGGCGGATTCTCGGCACTGTCGATACGGTGATCGTCGATGAGATTCATGCAGTGGCGGGCACCAAGCGCGGCGCACATTTGGCGGTAAGTCTGGAACGGCTGGAGAACCTTGTCACAGAATCGCGCAAGCGAGATGCAATCGATGCAGATGCTGATGAGGGCGGTGATGCCGCCGTCGATGCTGGCCGTGGCGATCGTCATATGCAGCGCATTGGTCTATCCGCTACGGTGAATCCGCCTGAAAAGGCGGCGCGATTCCTGGGCGGCGGGCAACCGGTTACCATCGTGAATCCCGGTGGGCGGCCTGCAATGGATTTGCGCATGATTGAGCCGTTGGAAAACATGCGTGATTTGCAGTCCGTGAATGCCAAGCAGCGTGTCGGTGGCGTGGATGCTGAACGGTCCGCTCCGCATATCAGTGGTGTCACGCCGGCCATGCAGCGACTTGCTGAACGCAGGGGCATTGTGCCGGTGGATGATAGAGATGTTTCTTCCACTTCTGGGGACGATTCTGATGCGAGTGATGCGTTCGATTCCTCCGCGTTGGTTGGAGCGGCGGGCGACCGTACCTCCGGTTCCATTTGGCCCGTGGTGGAACGCAGTATTTTGGATGAGATTCTCGCGCACCGCACTACATTGGTGTTCGTTAATTCGCGTGGTGTGGCTGAGAAACTCACTGCGCGCTTGAACGATCTGTATGCGCAGACCCGGCATGGCACCAATCCCGACACTGTGCGGGATCTGGGCTCTCCGGAAGGCCGCGAAGGGTTCTCCACGCATTACGATGCTGTGGTCGGCTCCACCACCATGCTTGTCGGCTCACATGAGGGCGATGATGTCATCGCCATGGCTCATCATGGGTCGGTTTCCAAAGACCGTCGCAAAATGATTGAGGAACGGCTTAAACGTGGTGAATTGCGTTGCGTGGTGGCCACCTCCAGTTTGGAGCTCGGCATTGATATGGGCTCGGTCGACTTGGTGATTCAAGTCGATACGCCGTTGTCGGTCTCCTCCGGATTGCAGCGTGTAGGCCGTGCCGATCATCAGGTCGGTGGCGTCTCTCACGCATTGTTCTACCCGCTCACCCGTCAGCAGATTGTCACTGGGGCCGCAAGTCTGGAAGCCATGATTGCCGGCGATATAGAACCATTGGCCGTGCCGCGCAATCCGCTCGATATTCTTGCCCAGCAGACCGTGGCCGCTGCCGCGATGCACGATTTGAACGCTGATGACTGGTATGCCACAGTGCGTCGTGCTGCGCCGTTTGCCGAACTGCCACGTGACATGTTCGATGCGGTAATCGGCATGATGTCCGGCGAATACAACAGCGAGGAATTCTCGGCCTTCCGGCCGCGACTGGTATGGAATCGGGATAATGGCCTGATTTCCGCCCGTCCCGGTTCGCAGAAAGTGGCCGTTACCTCTGGCGGTACGATTCCCGATCGAGGGCTGTACACCGTGGTCCTGCCTGAGGCGGACGCCGGCAAAGGCCAGCGTCGCGTCGGCGAGTTGGATGAGGAGATGGTCTACGAATCGCGCGTGGGCGATGTCATTACGCTCGGCACCTCCACATGGCAGATTCAGGAAATCACCCGTGATCGTGTGGTCGTGACTCCGGCTCCGGGCCGCACCGCCCGCCTGCCGTTCTGGCACGGTGAAGGCGCTGGCCGTGACTACGGTTTCAGCCGTACCATAGCCCGCTTCACCCGAGAAATCGCCGCCGGATTAGACGTGAAGCGGACTGAGGGGAGGTCTGCCGCAGAAGGTCCAGCTGTCCCAACCTTCATCCCAACAATCCTCACCCGTCTCCACCACGATGGCCTAGATGCCAACGCCATCACCAACTTGGCCCGCCTACTCTCCGAGCAACAAGCCGCCACTGGTGCAGTCCCCAGCGACCAAACCCTTATCGTGGAGCGCACACGCGATGAAGACGGCGGATGGCGCATCGTGCTGTTAAGCCCCTTCGGCCGCCGCGTTCACGAACCGTGGTCCATGGCCATCAGCCGCAGACTGCGCCAACGCTACGGTTTCGACGGGCAGGTATATGCCGCCGATGACGGTATCGTCATTCAGCTACCGGACGGTGACGGACATATTCCTGCTCAAGACCTGTTCCTTTTCGACCCAGAAGACCTCAAAGCAGATGTAGAGCGTCAAGTGGGCGAGTCCGTGCTATTTGCCGCACGATTCCGCGAATGCGCCGCCCGATCACTGTTCATGCCGCGATCCGACCCGGGCCGTCGCGTGCCACTATGGCAGCAGCGACTGCGCGCCGCACAGCTCCTGCAATCCGCACGTATGGCCAAGAACTTTCCGCTGCTGCTGGAAACCGCGCGCGAATGTTTGCAAGACGTATACGACATGCCCGCCCTGAACGAGGTGATGACCGGATTGCAAGCCGGCACCATTACCGTGAAGGACGTGGAAACCGAGTCGCCATCGCCTTTCGTCGAGAACATTCTCTTTGGCTTCGTCGGCGTGGTGATGTACCAGTATGACCAACCTCAGGCCGAGCGTAGCGCGCAACTGCTGTCTCTCGATCCGCACGTGCTCGAACGCTTGCTCGGCACCACCGATATGGCACAAGTGCTCAACCCGGACGTGATTCGCGAAGTCGAACAGGAACTGGGGGAGCACACTTTCTGGAATGAGCTTGCCGACGATGATGTGACTGGTCGCGTGACCCGTTACGCCAAAACCCATGGTCCTTTCACCGCCGATCAGCTCATAGCCGATCTACACCTCGATGCTACGGATGCCGTGCACACTCTGGATGTGCTGGCTGCCAAAGGCGAGTTGCTGCAAGGCCACTTTGTAGATGATGACGAGCAAGGCCAACAGTGGCTCCATAAGGACGTATTCCGCCGTATTCGGTCTCGCTCATTGGCCAAGGCGCGTAAAGCAGTCAAGCCAGTAGAATCAGAGGCGTTCCAGATGTTTCTTATCGACCGACAAGGTATCGGGCCGGTCGGCGGCGAACGATATGAAGGTGCTGACGGGCTCATGCGCGTTATCGAGCAGCTGGAGGGCATATCACTGCCCACTGCACTCTGGGAGTCGGCAGTATTCCCCGCACGAGTACGAGACTACCAACCTGCATTGCTGGATAAGTTGCTGACCAGCGGCGATGTGGTCTGGGTCGGCTCAAAAACCGGGGGAACCAGTGCGATGGAACCCGGTGAGGTTGCTTTCTATCCGGCGGATTCAATATTGTTCAGCGGTGTGGAACATGGTACGACATCGAACGCCTCAGACGCCACCATGCCGGAAGCGATTCTGACCGCACTGGACTCAGGGGGAGCGTTCCATGCCCGTCAACTGATGGATGCCGCCAAACGTGCGTGGAATGAGACCGCGGAGCCGGACATCAATCCAAACACCGGCGAAATCATTCCGCAAGAGTGGAGCGAACAGCAGTTCAAGGATGCCTTGTGGAGCTTGGTCTGGCAAGGTAAGGTCACCAATTCCAGCTTCGCGCCGGTGCGTGCATTAACCGCAGGCGCAGCAAGCCCGCGTAAATCCACTACATCACGTCGTCGTGGGCGTGTCGCTCCGATTCGCCGAGCCACTACGGATATGACGTTAGGAGGTTTGTGGTCCGCCGTAATCGGGCAAGCTGAAGCCGAAGACACCGACCAGACCGAACGGGCACTCGCACTGGTCGAGACGTTGCTGGACAGGTATGGCGTCATCGCGCAGCCGGTGATTGACAAGGAAAATATCCCGGGTGGCTACTCAGCGTTGTATCCGGTATTGAATCGCATGGAGGAGCATGGTCGACTGGTACGAGGCATGTTCGTCCGTGGTTTCGGCGCGGCCCAATTTGCCGAGCGCGACACCGTGGATGCGTTGCGTCATCCGTCAGAGCATCGTGGCCAGTCCGTGGTGGCATTGAGTGTGCTCGACCCCGCAAATCTCAGTGGCTCCGCCATCGCGTGGCCGGACGCGCCTGCCGGTGCGGGTAAACCGGCACGCCGTATCGGAGCCACGGTCGTGCTCAATGCGCAAGGTGCGCTACTATACGCGGCTGCCAAAGCCAAGCACTTGACGGCGTTCGATCAATCGGTCGGCCATGAACCCGCCGCCAATGATTCCGACGAACAGATGCGCAAGGCCGCCACAGAACTGGCCTACGCTCTCAAACGCAATGGCACCGGTTCCGTGACGTTCAGCGACATCAATGGCGAACCCCTCAACGCGCGTCACCCCTTCGCCCGCATCCTCCACCAGTCCGGCTTCACCCCCGTTCCCCGAGGCATGCGGCTGTACTGATTGAGCCCAGCTATCGAATGCGGTAGTTGGAGCCGCGTTGGGTCATGATGAGGCCGGCGTGGGTGAGCTTCTTATCCAGTGTGTAGAGGGCGTTCCTGAGGAGCCCTTGTTGTTCGAAGAATGGGCCACCGACGAGCTTGACCAATTCGCTGGTGTTGACAAACTGGCCATCAGCCTTGACCAGTGCTTCAAGCAAACTGTATTCCAGACGGGACAGTGAAATTGCGGTGTGTGTGGATGCGTAGTAGGCTTTGCGATTCGTGGTATCCAACGTGAGATTGCCACGAATGATCATGGTGGGGGAGTCGGTGGCAAGCGAGCCGACGTATGAGAGCAGTTCGCCATCGGAGAATGGTTTGCTCAGTACGGCATCCGGGTGTCGTACATTAGCTCGTGCGCTAGCGGCAGCATTGTCCGTGCACTGTTCGGCTTCGGCATCTGAGTTGTTTGCGTGTGAATCCGCGCTGAAGGAGCTGTAGGGCGTCTCTTCGATCGGGGCGTACTCGTCAGGCAGCGCTCGCCAGCGGCTGCCTTCGCCGATGGTTTTGCTGAGTGGCGTCGAAGTCAGCAGCGGAATCTTGACGGAGGCACGGGCATTGCGTAGGGATTCGATGAGTTGCTCGGTGGAGATGCCGAGCAGGGATTCATCGAGAATCACTGCGTCAAATAGCTCCTTGGTGACCGCGGTGAGCGCGATACTGCCGGTGCTTGCCAAGGACACCTCATGACGACAGGCAAGCAGCGCACCACGAATGGCGCGGGCCAACGGTTCATTGGATACGGCAACCAGTAGTCTCATCGCCACCTCCTTGATGCTTAGTGTAGGTCGGGTTTAGGGTCTCTTCTCTATGTGTTTGGCTCACTATCGTTCGCTCCTCGCCTACAAACACCCCACTGGGGGTGTTTGCTTTACGGCTCGGCCCATCAGAGGGAGCTTAATTGAGGTTACGCAATGAAGGCGATGGGGGAGGCGAGGTCCACTCCGGAGCCGTCTCGGCGCATATCGGGCTTGGGAAGCTCGACCGGGGAGCCTGCGGATGTGGAGGCGTGCAACGGGTAGAGGCCCACCCAGGCAAGAATCAGCGTGTTCTGGCCCTTCAGGAAGCGCTGGGAACGCACGCCGCCGGTAGCGCGGCCCTTGGTGGGGTACATTTCCAGCGGAGTGACCTTGGCGGCGCCGTTTTCGGTGCCGGGTAGTGCATCGGAGTCGCCGGCCACGGTGAGCACCACCGCGCCGGAGCCGGAAGTCAAACCGTTCTCGCCCTCCTCATAGGTCCATGCCACCTTGCCGGCGGGAACCACGTTGAATGCCGCCACACGGGCGCCCTCGGCCAGCTTGATGCCGGCCATACCGCCCGCGGTGCGACCCTGCGGGCGCACGTTCTTCGCCTCAAAGGTCAGTAGCGAGGAATCGGAGGAGATGAACACCAGACGGTCGTCATCCTCGGCCACGGCGGCGAATACCACTTCGTCGCCATCTTTCAGATCAATGACGGGCCAGGAATCCATGGTGGTGGGTGCCTCACGGTTCCAACGCTTGATGACACCGTTACGGGTACCGATAGCCAGCGACGGCAACGGCTTGGCCTCGGCGGCACCATCCTCGCTCTCGTCCTCGGCACTGGCCTTGCCGGACGTCGGCTGCTCCATGGCGATCGCCGTAATCACGCGCTCGCCACGAATCGGATCGGTGGATTCGGTCTTGCCGATCAGTTCGTCGGCTTGGACCCCACCCTTCAGCGACAATGTGGCGGCAGCGGGCAAGGCCGGCAAATCAACCACATGCGCGAGCACCAGGCGGCCGGCCGACGTGACCAGCCCGTACGTGGCGCGCGTGGAAGTCTCGAAGATTGTGGTGATTTGATCGTCTCGCAGACGTTCATCGGATGTGGACCGTACATTGAACACGTCCATCGCGCTTGGCGTGGTACGGGCAATCAAACCGGTGGCGCTCATCATCACCACGCACGGCTCGTCTTCGATCTTCAAGGCTCCGGTCAGCGCGGACCGCTCGCCGGTCTTCTTGGCGGCGGCTGCGGCTGCGGCCACATCGGCTTCGGCGGAGGAAATCGTGGTGGCGGCCTTCACCGCTTCGAGTGCGGACTTGGACACACCCGAAGCCCCGGCACCCTGCGCCACGACCGGCGTCAACGTGCCATCCGGGTCGGCATCCAGCAGCACGGTACGGCGCGGCGAGCCCCACTTGGCGACCGCTTCGTCCATCTCGTCGGTGACCACCTGGTCGAGCGCCTCGGCGGAGGCCAGGATCCGGGTCAGCTCCTCGATACGCTTCTTCAGATCATCGCGTTCGGCCTCAAGCTCGATACGGTTCATCTTGGTCAGTCGGCGCAGACGCAGGTCGAGGATGTACTGAGCCTGGACCTCGTCCAAATCGAAAACGACCATCAAACGGCTCTTCGCGGCATCCGCATCATCCGAGGTGCGGATTACCTGAATCACCTCGTCGATGTCCAACATGGCCAGCAGCAGGCCCTCGACCAGGTGCAGGCGCTCCAGCGCCTTCTTCTTGCGATATTCACTGCGGCGGCGAATCACCACACGGCGGTGGTCCACCCACACCTGAAGCATCTCCTTCAGACCCATCGTGTGCGGGCGGCCCTCCACCAACGCCACGTTGTTCATGGCGAAGTTGTCTTGCAACGGTGTGTGCTTGAACAACTGCACCAGAACCGCATGCGGGTCGAAACCAGTCTTGATCTCGATGACGATACGCGTGCCGTTATGACGATCGGTCAGATCGAACGCGCCGGAAATCCCCTCCAGCTTGCGGTTCTTCACACCGTCGGAAATACGTTCGATTACCTTCTCCGGGCCCACCATGTACGGCAGCTCGGTGACCACGATGGCCTGCTTGCGGGCCGTGACATGCTCGATATGCGTGGCGGCGCGCGTGGTGAGCGTACCACGGCCAGTGGCATAGGCCTCACGGATGCCGTCGCGGCCGATGATCGTGCCGCCGGTGGGCCAGTCGGGGCCGGGCACGTAACGCATCAGCTGTTCCAGGGTGGCGTCCGAATGCGCCATGAGGAACTTGGCGGCGTTTACCACCTCGCCCAGATTGTGGGTGGCCAGGTTCGTGGCCATGCCCACGGCGATGCCCGAGCCGCCGTTGACCAGCAGATTCGGGATGGCGGCCGGCAGCACGGTCGGTTCCTTGAGCTTGTTGTCATAGTTCGGCGTGAAGTCGACGGTGTCCTCATCGATATCCGCGTTCATGCCGAGAGCGGCCGGGCCAAGCCTGGCCTCGGTGTAACGGGAGGCCGCAGGGCCGTCATCCAGCGAGCCGAAGTTGCCGTGGCCGTCTACCAGCGGCAGACGCATCGCGAACGGCTGTGCCAAACGCACCATGGCCTCGTAGATCGCGGAATCACCGTGCGGGTGGAGCTTGCCCATCACCTCGCCCACCACGCGGGCGGACTTCATATACGGGCGGTCGGGAGTCAGATTCATCTCGCCCATCTGGTAGACGATGCGGCGCTGCACCGGCTTCAAGCCATCGCGCGCATCGGGCAGTGCGCGTGCGTAAATCACCGAATACGCATACTCGAGGAAGGACTTGCTCATCTCCTCGTTCAGCGGCGTCTCGACGATATGCTCCTTGACCGTGCGCGGATCATAGGTTTGCGCGGACGGTTTGCGGTGTGATGCCATGAAACTCCCTTTCGAACGCCCCCATATTAGCGGGAGGGCGCGAAACAGTGCGCAGAGAACGGTTCTCGATAACAACTGTGCGCTGGTTTCGGTGCGCCAATCGCACATGTTTGCCGATAAAACGGCGTGATTCCAGTGTTTCAGTCGATGTGCGTTTGTTTGATTATGTGCGTTGGAGCGCACAGTTGTTATTGAGAACCGTTCTCTGCGCACTGAGCCAAGGGGAGGGGTGCTACTTGAATGGGCAACTATGAGTGTTGAGACGCCGGATATGGACGAGTTGCTGCGGCTGGTGCCCACAGTGGGCTATGGGGATGACGCCCCGGCCGATCGGCGTGGGGGAGCACTGCACCTGTCCGCCGTGCTGCCCGCCTTGTCCGCCGCCATCGGACATCCGACCCCCACCAAGGTCCACGCCGATCCCAAGGCCTGCCAGCGCGCATTGGGGCTGCCCGATGCCGAATCGGCCATCGTGGTGCTCGTGGACGGCCTGGGCTACTGGAACCTCGCCATGCGCCTCGGCCACGCGCCCTATCTGCGTTCGCTGATGAACGAAAGCGCCAATCAGCGTCCCATCGCTACCTGCGCTCCAAGCACCACTGTGGCGGCCATGGCCGCATTCGGTACCGGAACCTGCCCGGGACTGACCGCAATGGCGGGCTATACGCAGCTCGAACCCGCCAGCCATAAGCTCATCCAACTCATCCAGTTCAAAGACGCGCTGGCACCCAAACCAGCCAATCCGCACATTCCTGTGCCGCCCATGGTCGATCCGCTCGACCTGCAGCGCGAGGAGACGGTGTTCGAGAAACTTGCGGCTCAAGAGGTGCGCGTCACGAGCTCGGGGTTGCCCAAGTTCTCCAAATCGCCATTGACCGAAGCCGCATTGCGAGGCACCGACTATCAAAGCAACGTCACCCCACGCGATCGTGTGCTGGCCGCCGCACGCGCCTCCCGCACCCCCGGCCTGACCTACCTGTACATCCGTGACGCCGACAAAGTCGGCCACAATTACGGGTGGGATTCCGAACACTGGGTGGCCGCATTCGAACATATCGACGCCCAGCTCGCGCTCCTGAAACGCAGCGCACCCAAAGGCACACTGATCGTCATCGTAGCCGACCACGGCATGGTGCAAACCGACATGGACCAGCGGATTGACATCGCCGTTGAACCGCAGCTCACCCGAGGCGTGTCACTGGTCGGGGGGGAGCCGCGCTCGCTGATGCTGTATGCCGAGCCGGATGAACGACCTGAGGATATAGCTTGCCGGTGGCGCGATTGTCTGCAAGACCGAGCCTTGGTGCGGACCAAGGATGAGGCCATCGCGGACGGATTGTTTGGACCGGTCTGCGAGCGAGTCCGGCCAATGCTCGGCGATGTGGTCGTGCAGGCAGCGGGAGCCGTGACCCTCGTCGATTCGCGTACGCAAGGAGACAAGGCCACCCACCTGCCGAGCGTGCATGGCTCCCAAACAGCATTGGAAATGGATATTCCCTGCCTGATCGATATGGCCTGATTCGGAAATTCAGTCTCCGAACAGAATCTCGTCCCAGCTTGGTACGGCCGAACGTCCTGATTTACGCTTGGCCGGTTTGGCTGGTGCCTCATGTTCGGTGGCGGCGGATTCGGCCGCCCGCTCCTGCTCGGTGGCTACTAGCTGTGCATTGGGGCCACTCCGTATGGTCTTGTCCGAAACATTGTCAGAGCCCTGCTCTGGTGCCGTGGCAGGCGATTGCTGTAATCCTGCGGCAGATGGCGAAACAGATCCGGCGGTCTGCGAAGAGACCGGACTGGGGGCCGTAGTGCCATGAGCCTGGGTCGTGGCCGGTGAGATGGACGTGGATAGATCCACTGGGGGCATGGAACCTGTGGAAGTGACAGAGGGCCGGATTGCGGCAGGCCGTGCGGCCGGAATCGAAGGCGTAGGAGCCGCCCAAGCAGACACGGCGCGCTCGATACGCGCGGAGCGTACGGAGTCGCCGGGCAGTTCGGGAATCGTCGGCTTGAGTTTGGAATCCGTGGCTGATTCCGGATTCTGTTCGCCGAGCAGTTTTCGAGCGGCATTGTTCAGGCTCATCACGGAATTGTCGTGCATATTCCACGTCCATTCGGCATGGATCTCACGGCCCGCGGAAGTGAATATCGCCACGATGCGCCAAGGCTCAAGTCCACGTCGGGTGGATTTCCAGGTCACTGATTCCATGCCGATTCCCGCAGAGGCCAGCGTGCGTTCCACCAGTTCGCTGATGGTGCGCACCCTGCTGTCTTTGGGTGCCGCCACGGCAAGGAACTGTTCGATGGCATACTGTTTCTCGGTCTCCACAGCCATGGAGAAACGACGTACCAGCATTTCGCTCAGATGATATTTCTCCGCGACACGGGCCGGATCGGCACCGGCGCGAATCAGCGACTGTATCTGGGAAATCGGCAAAGTGGACTGCTGATGCGGCTGGGGAGCCTGTCGCATCTCGCTTCTGACCTGCTTGGCCTCAAGAATCGCCCGTTCGAGCGTGTCGTCCACGCTCACAGCCATTTCCCTGCCGCCAAGGGAGAATACGAGGTCCCCCGTCTTGCTCACGCGCACGAAACGGGCTTTTTCAAGCCGATCATCTGGCATATTCGCACCACTTTCCGTCGCAAAGACATTACTTCTTTTAAGTATGCCCCACGTGTCGAACTTTACGAGTATTTCAAATCGTGTATCCTATGGGCGAGTACGGCGCTGACCGTGCTATATATATCGACTTACGAACCAAAGACGACGAAAGGACCATGATGGCTCAGGATTATGATTCCCCCCGCAACAAGGATGAGGACGAGGAATCGCTGCAGGCGCTGGGGAAGTCCTCGCAGAACGCCTCGAGCGACATCGACGACGATGAGAACGCCATCGCCGAAGACTACGAACTGCCGGGCGCCGATTTGAGCAACGAGGATTCCTCGGTGACCGTCATCCCCATGCAGGGTGACGAGTTCATCTGCTCGCAGTGCTTCCTGGTCAAGCATCGCAGCCAGCTCGCCTACACGGACGAGGATGGCCAGCCGGTGTGTGAGGAGTGCGCCGCCTGATGGCGTTCGACGAGACCTACAACGAGCCCGAATCCACCGAGGTCCTGGTCAAGAGCCTCGACCCCGAACATCCGGCCCAGCTGCACTATGCCCACGCGGGCGATGCCGGTGCCGACCTCATCACCACCGTCGATGTGACGCTGAAGCCTTTTGAACGGGCACTGGTTCCCACCGGCGTGGCCATCGCCCTACCTGCGGGCTACGTGGCGTTGGTGCATCCGCGTTCCGGGCTGGCCGCCAAGCAGGGCGTCACCGTGCTCAACGCGCCTGGCACCGTTGATGCCGGCTACCGTGGCGAGATCAAGGTGCCTCTGATCAACCTCGATCCGAAGCACACCGCCGTCTTCCATCCGGGCGATCGCATCGCTCAATTGGTGATTCAGCGGTATGTTGAGGCTCGGTTCATCCCGGCCGAGACACTGCCCGGATCCGATCGCGCCGAACGCGGGTTCGGTTCGACGGGAGTGGCGTCCTGACCGGATTAGGCCGGTTGAATGACTAAGGTGATGACGGCAACAACGGTTGTGGAACCAATGATGGCGAACAGGTGAATGCACAAGGCTCCGGTTCGCGGCTACAATGAACTTCATGACGAGGGAGGTGACTGGCATGGCAGAGATTGATGGCGAGCAGTACGCCGCCCGTAAGTTGGGTTGTGAGATCAGTGCCGATCCGCTCAATCCGCTGGATCCAATCAAGAAGGTGTGCAAGTCCCATCACCCCGATGAGGATTTGTCCATTCTTGACCGTGCCTACCGGCGTGCCGTCATCCAGCACTCCGCCCAGCGCCGCAAGTCTGGCGAGCCGTACATCATCCACCCGCTGGCCGTTTCCCAGATTCTCGCGGATCTGGGCATGGGCCCGATCGTGGTGGCAGCCGGCCTGTTGCACGACACGGTGGAAGACACCGACTATACGTTGGATCAATGCCGCGCCGAATTCGGCGACACCGTGGCCGGTCTGGTCGATGGCGTTACCAAGCTGAGTCAGCTTGAAGTGGGTGATTCCGCCCAAGCCGAAACCATTCGCAAACTCGTGGTGGCCATGAGCCGCGACGTGCGTACCTTGGTGGTCAAGCTCGCCGACCGCGTACACAACGCTCGCACCTGGCGCTATGTGAAGACCACGTCCGCCCAGAAGAAGGCGCGTGAAACCCTTGACGTGTACGCACCTTTGGCCAACCGACTCGGTATGAACGCCATCAAGACGGAGCTCGAGGAACTGAGCTTCAAGGTGCTCTACCCGAAGATCTACAACGAGATCGTGGTGCTGGTGGCTCGCCGAGCCGGCCAGCGCGATGTGTACCTGAAGCAGATTCTGGCGGAGATCAACGAGGATCTCGACGAGCAGAACATCAAGGCATACGTCACCGGACGCCCGAAGGATTACTTCTCCATCTACCAGAAGATGATCGTGCGCGGCCATGATTTCGCGAACATCTACGATTTGGTCGGTGTGCGCATCATCGTCGACACCATTCAGGACTGCTATGCGGCGCTTGGTGCCGTGCATGCGCGGTGGAACCCGGTTCCCGGCCGATTCAAGGACTACATCGCCATGCCGAAGCTCAACATGTACCAGTCGCTGCACACCACGGTGGTGGGCCCCGGTGGCAAGCCGGTCGAAATCCAGATTCGCACTTGGGACATGCACCGCCGCGCCGAATTCGGCATCGCCGCGCACTGGAAATACAAGGAAAACGGCCAGGCCGGCCGCGCCCTGAGCTCGCCGGACAAGTCCGATCGAAAGCGTGATGAAAACAATCAGGAGCTTTCCGAGGTCGATAACCTCAAATGGATTCAGCAGCTCGCCGACTGGACCAGCGAAACCCCTGATTCCAACGAATTCTTGGGCTCGCTCAAGGAAGACCTTGGCTCGTCCGAAGTCTACGTGTTCACGCCGAAAGGCAAAATCGTATCCCTGCCCGCTCACGCCACGCCGGTCGACTTCGCGTACGCCGTGCACACCGAAGTGGGCCACCGTACGATGGGCGCGCGCGTCAACGGTCGTTTGGTGCCGCTCGACACCACGCTCGATAATGGCGATACCGTCGAAATTCTGACGTCCAAATCCGATACAGCCGGCCCGTCACGCGATTGGCTGAGCTTCGTCAAGAGCCCGAAGGCCCGCAACAAGATTCGTCAGTGGTTCTCCAAGGAGCGTCGTACTGAAGCCATCGAGGAGGGCCGCGACGAGCTGACCCGCGCGATGCGCAAGCGCAATCTGCCGGTCAACACATTGCTTACGCCCGAAGCACTGGTGGGTGTGGCCGACGACCTTAACTTCCCGAACGCGGACGCCGTGTTCGCCGCCATTGGTGACGGACAGGTCTCCACGCAGAACGTCATCTCGCATCTGGTCAAGGATGCGGGTGCCGACGAGGTCGATGAGGAAGTCGAGCAGGAAGTCCTGCCGCTGAAGCCCATGGAACGCAAGGCCTCCAGCAGCTCCACCGGCGTGTCCGTCAAGGGCGTGGGCGATGTGTGGATCAAGCTGGCCCGTTGCTGCATGCCGGTGCCCGGTGACAATATCATCGGCTTCATCACCCGTAATCAGGGCGTATCCGTGCACCGCACCGACTGCCAGAACATGATCGATCTGAAAAACAAGCAGCCTGAGCGTGTGGTCGAAGTCGAATGGACCAGCACCAAGGGCCTGTTCATGGTCAAGATTCAGGTCGAGGCGCTGGATCGACGAAACCTGCTTTCGGACGTGACACGTGTGCTTTCCGACCATGGCGTGAACATCATTTCCGGTACGATCGCCACCGGTTCCGATCGCGTGGCCACCAGCCAGTTCAGCTTCGAAATGGCCGATCCGCAGCATCTCAACTCGTTGCTGGCAGCCGTGCGCAAGATTGATGGCGTGTTCGACGTGTACCGCATCACCGGTGCCAAGGAATCCGCCGAACCCCGTCTACGCAAGATGAAGTAGGCCGTACTTTATTCTGGCTCCCCTCGGAGAGGGGAGCCAAGAGCACGAAAAGGTCCTGACTGGAACACCAATCAGGACCTTTGCCGTATATGTTGTCGGTCTTACTCCGCCACGTCCACGGAGAGAATCACGGCCGGCTCGAGCGGGCGATCCATCGGATCGGTGTCCAAGGCTTCGAGCTTATCGACGACCTTCTTGGAGTCGTCATCGGCGACCTCACCGAAGATGGTGTGGTGACCGTCCAGCCACGGGGTCGGCACGGTGGTGATGAAGAACTGGGAGCCGTTGGTGCCATGGACCTTGCCGTCCATGCCGCGACGCAGACCGGCGTTGGCCATAGCCAGCAGGTATGGCTTGTCGAACTTCAGGCTCGGGTCGATCTCATCGTCGAACTCGTAGCCAGGGCCGCCGGTACCGGTGCCCAGCGGGCAACCGCCCTGAATCATGAACTGCTTGATGATACGGTGGAAGGTCAGGCCGTTGTAGAACTTGCCATGGGAAGGCTGGCCGGTGTACGGGTCCGCCCATTCCTTCTCGCCGGTGGCGAGGCCCAGGAAGTTGGCCACGGTGTTCGGGGCCTTGTCGTCGAACAGGTTGATGGTGATGCTGCCCTCAGAGGTGCGCATGATGATGGTAGTCATGGCTCCAAGTGTCTCATGGGCTTGAGACCGGACGCCAGGGCTGCGGCGGCGTTCCCGGATGGCTCGCAGGGGAGCGGGGAAGAGGAATGCGGTAGGGGGGAGACTCTGCATGGATGTCAAAGAGATTTGAAATCCATGCCGCCGTCTCATATACTTTTCGTATGTCAAAAGTATTTGACATATAGGCAAGTGCTAAGTATGCATGTGCGCGGTCTCGCGCAGATGTCTTTGGATGCATGCCGGGGTGCATTTCCGGGTGTGCGGCAAAGAAAGGAAAGTGTCATGAATATGAGTGTGGGTGCCGCCATCGCGGTTCTTGCGGTGTCCCTGGCCGTCGTTGCGGGGTCGGTCGCGGCGATCGTGTCGATGATCTCGTCCCTGCGCAAGCCTGGAGACGAACGGCGCCGGGCGATCGTCCAGGGAGTGAGTGCGACGACGCTGGTCTTCGCCATCGCCATCCTCATGCTCGCGTCGGTCTGGAAGGTCGTTTGCGTCTTCGCGCTCGACAGGTCCTTCGGCGGCATCAACCCGATCAGCACGCTCGCCATTGTCGCGGTTTTCTACCTCGTGCAGGTGCACCGTTACAAGAAGAAGTTCGGTGACTGAGATGGAGAACCGCATCAAAGAGCTCCGGGTCAATCTGGGTCTGTCCCAGGGGACATTGGCGCGCAGGTGCGATGTGTCCCGGCAGACGGTCAACGCCATCGAGAACAACAAGTATGACCCGACGCTGTCGTTGGCGTTCAGGCTTGCCCGAGAGCTGGGGGCCACTGTCGACGGGCTGTTCACGCCGTGACGCGTCCGCGTCCTGCCGGATTGCGGCGAATCGCATTGGGACAAATGTGCGGACGCGGGCACTCCCGCCGAGGCGTTCGTCGATGAGCTGCTGGAATCACGGGGCCAACAAGAGTGTTGCACTTCTATCTAGAACTCGGGTCTAGAATCCGGGCTTGTCGGTTTTGCTAGAATCTGAAAAGAAAGGATGGTGCGATGTTCGGAACGATATCTGAATCCGAGATGCGCCGCCGCACGGAGAACGTCGGACTGTCGGTGCAGTCCGTGCGGTTGGAAGGCGGTGACGTGACGAGGGCCTTCATGCGCGATGCCGGAGAATACGCGCGGGGAATCATAGACAGCGCCGAGCTTCTTTCCCGCACCCGTCGCCGTTACGGATTGGAGTGACGATGGCGCGTGTCTTCGATCCCTACCTGATTCCAGGAACGAACGTGCTGCGGAACCTTGTGGGCGCCACGGACGAGGACGCGCTGGCGGCTGCGGAGAACGATCTCTGCTCCGCCCGCGCCGCCATTCTGAGAGAGAATCTCCCACCTGCGGAGGGGACGCTGGAACAGCTTCGCCGCATACACCGGTTCCTCTTCCAGGACGTGTACGACTGGGCGGGGGAGATACGAACCATCGACATGGGCAAGGGCGAGGGGCTTCCCTTCCAACCGTTGGAGCTGTTTAGCATAGGGGTGCACTACTCCGAGGAGGTGCTTCGCGGTGACGATTTTCTTAAGGGCTTCGGCCGTGGGGAATTCGTGAAGCGTCTGAGCGTCAGCTACAACAACTTCAACATCCTTCACCCGTTCCGTGAGGGCAACGGACGGACGCAACGCATTTTCTGGGAGATCATCGCGCGCGAGGCCGGCTGGCATTTCGACTGGGGACTCATCGACAAAAGGACGAACGATCAAGCCTCGATCGCGGGGATGCAGCGAAACGATCTGCGTCCTCTCGAGGATATGTTCAGAAGAATCGTCAAGCCGTTGTCAGAACCGTTAACCATGTCGAATGATCTGGCCCATCTTGGTGAATATGCGCAACCGGCGAACACGGCATACGACATGTCTCTCGAGCAGCGCCGTCACGTGTACGAGCATTACTCCTACCAACGCACCGTCGTCTCCCCAGGGCAAGGAAAGCCGGAACGCGGGCACAGGGCAAGATGACTTTCGGATGCGTCGGGCCGGGATCCATTGCCTTGGTATCTGGTTTTCGGTATTTTGTTCTTTCAGTATTCCGGTATTTCGTTTTTTCGGTATTCACCGTTTCCGGTATCCGGTCGGGTGAGGGCATTGGCTCGCGGCCAGCCGTGGGTTGCCTCACGTATCTAAGTGTTGCGGCGGCGGATGCCGCAACGCTTAGACGTGCGGGCTTGTTCCGTTTGATGCCGTTCTTCACCGGTTTTGTTTTTTCAATATTTCGTTTTTTCGGTATCTCGGTAAACCGGTGTCCCGGTATTTACCGGTTCCGGTTTCTTGGTATGTGTCGTCAGTTCTTTTCTTGTAGGATCTTCCTGAGTCTGTCCACCTCGCTGCGGAGCTTGTCGATCTGGCGTTCCTTCTGATCGATGACCGTGCGGATCACGGTCGGATAGTTCGAGGGCATGTACCGGTAAGCGAGGAGTTCCACGGTGTCGCGGTGGTGTTCCCTGACTATGCGCTGGTAGCTGTCCACCGCGACGGTGAGGCTGGTGTGTCCGAGGTCGTCCATCGTCTCGCGCATGGTCCCGCCCTCGAGGACGAGCATGGTGGCGTGCGTGGCGCGCAACGAGTGGAAGGTGATGTCGGGGCGTCCGATCTTTTCGCGGGCCATGCGGAATGTCCGTTCGATGGTCGTGGGCGGGAGCAGCCAATCGTCCAGCATAGGCAAGTGAAACAGCATGGTGTCGGGCTTGCGGTCCTTGCAGAACCGGCTGATATGGGCCTCGATGAGCGGGGCGAGTGGTTTCGGGATGGGCACGACCCTTTTGCTGCTTTTGGTCTTGGGCTCGCATAATTGGTATTTGCCCCTGTCGTCGGGGCCGCGGTTGACGGAGTGGCGGACGTGGAGTTGCAGGTTCTCCAGGTCGATGTCCCTGAGTTGCAGTGCGCATACCTCGCCGAGGCGCAGTCCGCCTGCCAGAAGGGAGAGCCAGAGCGCGAGCCGCTGGTAGTCGGGGAAGAGCTCGGCCAGCCTGTTGATCTCGTCGGCGGTGACCGGCGGCTGGTCACGTCGTTTGGATTGCGGTTTGACGACGCGGTACCGGCACGGGCTCGCGGGGATGAGCGGCGGGGTGCCATCCGCCTGTTCGTTCGCGGCGGCGAGCATGATTCGTTTGAGTGTTCGCGCCGCCTGTTCGAACGTCCATGCCGTCAACGTGTCTCTGGCGTTTGCATATCATTCGTCTACCATTTGCCGGGTGATGCGGTCGAGCGGGGTGTCTCCGAACGTCTCGTTGAGCCGACGCAGTACGATTCCGTTGCATCGGTTGGACCGGCCGGATAGCTTGCTGCCGTCCGGTTTGCGGTATTTGTCGAAGTAGTCCTTGGAGTATTCCCTGAATGTGGGCATGGTGTTTGCGCCTCGCTGCGATGGATGAACCCATTGCCTGATGCCTTTGTTGTGGAGTGTGACGAGGTAGCGCTCCTCGTCGAGCCACCTGTAGGCCTCCGTCTCGTATTCCAGGCCGAAGTTCCGTCCGACCTTCTTGGGCGGGTCGAGCGGGTTGACGTACCGCGCCTGGAAACTGGTCGGGTTGCCGTCCGCGTCCCTGCGGACGATCACCGATCCCCATTTCCTGCGTTTTCTCGGTTGCGGCCTGTTCTCCGTGTCCTTCATTGGCTTCCCCTTGGATAGACGGTATGGGTCCGGGCGCCTATCGTCGGCGGGAGATCTCGAATGAGCATCATGGACCGGCCGGTGGTGGTCGGCCGGTGGGGGCAGTCGAGATTATTCTTGGGTGCCTGTAGGTGCCTCGTGAAAAACGAGGGTAATCGGCAGGTTTCCCAAAAATGGAAAACCTTGGAATAAAGCCAAAAATAGCTGACCACGATTATCATCAGATACGCCCAACGCGACTGGCAGACCGACCAGGGCGAACGCCGCAGCACCTACGAGCTCACCGTCGACGATATCGGCGCCAGCATCAAATACGCGACCGTCCACATCGACCGCGCCCCGTCCCGACCCCAACCCGCCGCCACGAACGACACCCCCGGCGACCCGTGGAAGAACGACGACATGTTCACCCGGCAACCCGAACAACCCGAATTCTGACCGGCCACAGGCACCCCACACCAGGGCGCCCGATATCGGAAAGGCCCGTCCCCGACACGCCATGGCATGCAGGGGCGGGCCTTTCTGATATTACGCCAAGCGGCTGCAAGACCGGGAAACCTGTGTTGTCTCGCATGGTATCCGATATCAACCGGATGCCGCCACACACTCCGATATCCGAGGTGCCTCATTTGAAAGTGAGCGCGAAACCGGGAGTGGTGCCTCACTGGAAGTGAGCGCGAAATCCTAGTCGGTGTCGGCTGGTGTTTCGTTGTGGTCTTCCGGTCGGACGCCCGCGATCTTGGCGAGTGTCCTGTCCAAGTATGCCATGTCGGGGCCGACGCGTTTCTCGAGGCGTCGTGGTCGTGGAGCGGCCATGTCCTCGAGCTGGTCCTGGATGGCGTGGATGCGGCGGACGAGCTCGGCCGGGTTTGTCTCGGCGATCAGACGTTCGATCTGGTCGCGTCGCTCGGGCAGGATGAACCCGGTGCCGCCGTCGGCCCGGTCCTGCTCGTCGAATCGTTTGAGTCTCTCCCATGGGGTCGTGGGCTGGTCGTAGACGCGCCGGGGTCGTCCGTCGCGGGTGCTGGAGCGTCCCACGGGTTTCTTGGACGGGGTGAACAGGTTGACCTTGACGCTCACGAGCTGCCACAGCTCGTTCAACAGGTCGAGTTCGGCGAGTTCGTACCGGTAGCAGAACGCGTGTTTGCGTACGACGTGGTTGTTGCGGGATTCGACGGTGGCCTGGTCGTTCTTCCTGTAGGGGCGGCTTCTGGTCTGCTGGATGTCGAGCTGTTGGAGGTGGGTGATGAAGTCCGTGTTGATGAACTCGCTGCCGTTGTCGTTGTCGTAGGAGCGGATCGTGAACGGGAGCCGCTGCTCGATCATGGCCTCGGCCTGGGAGAGGTTGCGGTACGCGTTGTTGCGGGCGGACGCGTTCTCGGTCCATCCGGTGGCGAAGTCGACCACGGTCAAGGTGCGGCAGAACTCGCCCTTGAGGCTGGGGCCGCAGTGGGCGACGGTGTCGGCCTCCACGTTGCCGGGCAGGCCGTCCAGCTCGTCGCTGGCTTTCCTGATCGTGATCGAGTTGCGCAACAGCTCGCCGGCCGGACGCGTAGCCGCCAAACCCTTGGGGCGGGCGGCGTCACGCAGGGGCTTGAGGTACCGGTCAATTGTGGAAGCGCTCATCGCCATGAGCTCGCTGAACGTGAACCCGTCATAGGCGTCCAGCTCCCCGCAATCGCGCAACACGGGCAGCCACTGCGGCAGCATCGCCTTCAAATACTTGCCACACGGCATATCCATCAACACCCACACCCGTACCAGCAGCTGTCGCGACTGGTCCGAATACCGGCACGGCCGCTCCCGCGCCGCCGGCACCGCGCCGTTCCCATGCTGCCCGGCCTGGGCGAGCAGGCGCCTGGCCGTGCTCCTGCCTATCCCCAGTGTCTCGCACATCCTGTCCAGGATGACGCCCTTCTGCTTCTTCGACGCCCTCACGTACTCGTCCCTGAACCTGAGGGTGACCTGCCGCTTCGTCGCCATGCTGATCCTGTCTTCCATACGACAAGCCAAACAGACCAACCCGGTTTCGCGCTCACTCCAGGTGAGGCACCACTACCCATTTCGCGCTCAAAAAACGTGAGGCACGTCGTTACTTCGATATATGATTATGCTTGGCATACTGAGCAAGTTTGTAAAGAACCAGTGCCGCCTAATCTTCTGTAGGATTCCAGTACTGGTAGGGTATGGATAAATTATTAGATGAGTAATTCGTTAAAGCTCGTTTCTGCTCCTGTGCGCGAAAGCAGGTTGTGGGATATCCCAGGTTACGTGCCATGGTTCACGGCGGACAGCGCGACGGCCATCGGCGTGGCCCTGCGGTATCTGGCGGTCTCTCTGATCGGATACAAGCTCACCGGATCGACCACAGCAGCGGGTTGGTTGGGCTCGCTGGCCGCGATCGCACAGCAGGCGGCCGCCGTGTTCGGCGGGACATTCGCCGACCGTCACGATCGCAAGACACTGATCATCGTGAACGCGACAGCGGGCGTCATCTGTTGGGGGTCAGTCGCTGCGCTGCTCATGGCCGGCAAGCTGGTCTTCCCCGTGCTGCTTGCCATCGCGGTGTTCGAGTCTGCGGTCAACGGGTTTCTCGGCCCCGCCTCGGATGCGATGCTCAAATCCATCGTCGATATTCGCTCATATCCGAAAGCGCGCAGTCTCAACGAAGGCCGTGACGCGACCATCAACATGGCCGGCAGCCCAGTCGGCGGCCTGCTGTACGGCATCGCCCCGTGGTTGCCGTTCCTGTCGGCTGCGGTCATGTACCTGCTGGCAGGCGTGGCTGCGACACGTATCCGAGTCGGCGGAAATCCGCGGAACGGCAGCGATAGCGGCAACGGCGATAGCGACGATGACGGTGGAAAAGCGGGCGGCGCGTCATTTTTCCGTGATTTCGCCGAAGGATGGTCGTGGTCGCTGCACCGCAGGATGCTGGTGTTGACGATGGTGTCGTCCGCGCTGGCGAATTTCGGGGTCAATGGCTTCCAGTATGCGATTCAGCTGCATCTGATGCGCACCGGCGTGAACGCGACGCTCATCGGATTCGTGAATACGGGCGTATTCCTCGCGATGCTGGCGGGTGCGTTCATCGCCGGACGGATCAGCGATACCGCACCGGTCGGGCCGGTGACATGCTGCGGATTCGTGTTCATCTGCATCGCTTCGCTGCCGATGCTGCTGACCGACAACTACTGGGTGCTGCTTATCGCCAACGCCGTGATGTGCCTGCCGTTCCCGATCATCAACGCGTTGCAGCTCGGGTTCATTTTCGGTAAGACGCCCGACACGATGCAGGGGCGTATCACCGTGACGCTTACCGTACCGGCCCAGGCACTGTCCGCGTTCTGCTCAGCGACGGCCGGAAGTCTGCTGCCCGCTTTCGGATTCAGCGGGACTATGCTGGTGTTCTGGGCGGTGATGCTCGTCAGTATGCTGCTAATCGTCAGTTCGCGCAGCCTGCGCACCATTCCACGCGCCGACCAGTGGGATCGCACACCGCTGGAGTAGCCGCGGACGGCCACCAACCATGGGGACTATGCACCGCTGCGCGCTGCTCTCCGCACACGTCTTCCATTCCGCAAACCGGCTGCGCTGACAGGACGATGAGTGCGGTCAGTTTGCGGCAGTCAGTTTGGGAAGAACTCAAAATCTCGATTCAGCAGGCTCAAATCACGAGTTTTCAGATTGTGGTCTGGAAAACTCGGTGGAAGAGGCTGATCCCGGGAGAAATTGAGAAATCCGGATGTCCGTTTGCGCGACCGATTCTATGAAAACTTCCGGATGCGCGCGGGAGTTTAGCGCGAAACATGAATCCGGCGAAGTTCTCCCGGGAACGGCTTCAAGGTCGATTTTTGAGAATCGCGGAATTCCAACGTTTTTGTTGAGAGATTATGCATGAGAGTACCGGATTCTCGTAAACTCCCGCGTCCGGCACGGGAGTTCAGCGGCGAATTCCCGAAGTCAGCGTAAACTCCCGCAGAATCTGGGAGATTATGGCCCGACGAGGTCTACCAGAACGAACTCCCAGATTGGCCGCCGTTCAGCCAGACGAAAACGACCCAGCACCGGCGGAATCGAACAAACAAGCGCCACAACCACCATCAAGCAGTCGGCAACGTCATTATGAGCTGATAGGAACCAACCTTCTTGTCCGTCATCCCAGTAAACGTTGCGTTAGTTGACATGTCAGGGTATTATTCTCGAACAGTGTGTAAACACACTATTCACGTATACCTCTGGCGTGTCCGGCGATGGGATGCCCGCGGCGGATATCGGACACGATCTTCCCGATCCGGCACTGTTCCCGGACCACGCAGTCCGCGACCATGCACGCCAGGGGAACCGGATCGCCGTACGCCTGCCACTGCTCGAGCCGTCCGGCGTAGGTGCTGCCGGCATCATGCCTGATGGCGATGGGCTCGTACCCCGCCTGCATGAGCATCATGTTGAGGATCTGGCGTCCGGTACGCCCGTTGTCGTCGGCGAACGGGTGGATGTTCTCGAGTGCCTCCGCGGAGGCGCGCTCCGACGGGGGTACCATCATCGGAAAGTCCGCCGGAAACGGCGGACTTTTCCATATCCGCCTCCGCATCGTCCGAAACGCCCATTCTCCTCATCAGAGAATCATCAAGAAGTTGTTCCGTGCTTACTTTCAAGAATCTTGATGCATTAACCAGGTCGTATACAGACCAGCCTGTTTTCCCCGACATCTTTAGGGACATGGCCGAACGGCCAATTCCCATCGCTTCGGCCAAGCTGGACTGCGAATAACCATAAGCCGTCAATAGCATTTTGACATTGAAGGTGATTGTCGACTCCAGCGCTTTTGATAAGGGGCTGCGGACGTTTTCTTGGAGACCGAACGGAAGGATTTTCGTATGTCCG
>ERZ773264.1375-NODE-1375-length-29022-cov-4.166224_pt1 | contig 29022 bp, 53 predicted proteins | sample MGYA00511910_ERZ773264 | MGnify/ENA primary metagenome ERZ773264 (study PRJEB29015, sample SAMEA2737739) | human gut metagenome | biome: human gut; feature: human-associated habitat; material: faeces | place: China | collected 2012 ...
TACCGCACCATAACCGATACATCGTCCGCTCAGTACGACCTCCAGCAGCACGCATGGACTGATGAAAACGGACTAAGACGTATTGGGAATACATACATGGTGGCACTTGGAACTTACTATACAGAAAATTGCGGAGAACAGTTTCATGTGATCTTAGACAGTGGGTCGGAATTTGATGTCACCGTTGGAGATATTAAAGACGATCGCCATACCGATGTGAATAATCAGTATTCTCCAGTGTATGATAACGACGGCAATTTTATCAGTGCGAATATTATCGAATTTATCGTAGATACAGATTTGATGCCCTCTTGTGTGCGTCGCAGTGGAACAGTGGGAACACTTAACGATTTTGAGGGAAATGTTATTTCAATAGAAAGGCTTTATGACGGTTTAACAGTATGACAAGCAAAGAAAAATATACAGATGAAGTTGAACGTATGGTTAAAAGATATGAAGAGATTAACCGAAGGGCAAAAACAGTGATCCGCAAACCCACTCCGGAAGAACTGAAATTTTATGAAGAGGTTTTAGCGCAACACAATTCGCCTAAATATTCAGGCGGATTAACATATCAGAAAGGAGAATCATAATATGATTGAAAATTTTCGAGTTAAATTAACAACTCCCAGAGATGTTATAGATTTTTCTGCAGCAGCAAGCAGCTTACCTCTCGGAACAGAAATAACAGCTGCTCATGGCAATTTTATAGTAGATGCTAAGTCCATCATGGGCCTTTATTCTCTTAATCTCAGCGAGCCCATCGCCGTGGAAATTAAGTCAGATGACGTTGATACATATATTAAAAATTTCAATAACTGGATCGTGAGGGACGAAATATGCGAATAATTAACCCCAGTTTTAACTTCGTTTACGAACCAAATGCAGAACAGATGCTTGACACTATCGAAAAAGCATATCGCATTTGTTACCAGTCCGAGCCCAAAGGCAATAGAAACTCATTTATCACTAATAAGATAAAGATAGGACATGAGAGCCCACTGGAGCACGCTAACATTTCTGTTGTCATTGAAACCAATAGGGGAGTTACCCACGAGATAGTCCGCCACAGGATAGCTTCTTTTTCTCAGTCATCTACTCGCTACTGCAATTATTCCAAGGACAAGTTTGGAAATCAGTTAACCTTTATTCGTCCCGAATGGGTCAGCGAAAATGTTCTTGGCGATTGGGGAAGGCTTGATGGCTGGAAAAAGTGCAAGGATATTTCAGACGAAGAGATGATGTGGCTGAATAGCTGTCACCAGTGCGAAGAGATTTATCTTTCTTTAATCGCACATGGTTGGACGGCTCAGCAGGCTCGTGATGTTTTAAATAACTCTATAGCTACTCAGATTGTGGTAACGATGAATATTCGTGAATGGCGCCACTTTTTTAAGCTGCGTGCGATCGGCACAACAGGTCAGCCACATCCTGAGATGCTCCAGATTACAATTCCAATGTTGGAAATGTTTAAAGAAAAAATTCCCGTACTCTTTGACGATTTAGAGGTATAACATGAATAATATAATTTGTATTCTCGGCCCATCCGGTTCAGGCAAAACAACCGTAGAACAAATTCTTAGTAAAAAATATGGTTTAAAGCCTATCCGCTCATATACTACCAGACCAAGAAGAAATCTGGAAGAAGTTAATCATATCTTTGTGTCGAATGAGGAATTTGACAGCATTAAACTCGAAGATATGGTAGCTTTCACAAATTATAACGGTTATCGTTATTGCGCAACAAAGCAGCAGATTGATGAATGCGATACATATGTAATAGATCCTGCTGGCTTAGCAATATTGGATAATTTGTATAATGGCAATAAGAATATTATATCGGTTTACTTGAAAGTCAATGCCAACGTTTGCTTAGAACGTATGCAGGGCAGAGGAGACAGTTTTGACGACGCTTTTGAACGTATAAAAAACGATCTTCTGGCGTTTAAGGATGTTCATGCTGATTTGATAATCAATAACGAAGAATATGGTCCCGAAAGAGCAGCCGATATAATTTATAGCAAATTTTTCGAAGTGCCCGATGACTGCTGATAAAATCTATTCAAGTGTATATCAGGATGTCTATCGTATTCATACGGGAGTAATTTTTCTTGTAAATAAATTTACTCAGGTCTATTACTCCCTAAAAGACGTTCCCAATAAAAGATATTATAATTCAGAATATTTACGTATACTCACCGACAATGCCATAAATGAGGCGACCGGTGAGATTTATAGAATAGGTACTGTCATTTATGAGGGATTTCCGATTAGACTTGCAGAAAAAAGCATGTGGTCATATGAGCTTAAATTATGCTCGGGGGCGTGTGTAGGCGGAGCTAAGGAGTTCAAACAGCTTACAGAGATAATGAACGACATAATAGAAGGAAAATACGACGAAATTACAAATGATTAAAGGAGAAATCGTAATGTCGGAGTGGATAAGTGTAAAAGATAAGTTGCCTGAAAAGAGTGACCACAATGACTATTTAATAACCGATGGAGAACATTTCTATGTTGGTCATTATAGATACAAGGCAAAAGCTTGGGATCATTCAATATTGGGCTGGATTCAAGGTATGTACGCAGATACGGGTGAAACATATGATATTAATATAACCCATTGGATGCCACTACCTAACCCTCCTGGAAGGGTTCCGAGATGATTAAACACTGCATTATTTTTGCCACGACAAAAGCAAGAGCTCATTTTATTTTTTGTAACCTTCTTGAAGTAATGCTCGATGAGGGTATTCAAATTGTTAAGCTGAAAGGAAATCCGGATGTAGCCCTTTTCTCCAGCGGCGAAGAATGGCGTACATGCGTGGCAAATGAAAATTGTCGTGGCATACATTGGGACAGGGCGTTTGTTGACAGTGAGATTCCTCTCGTAGAGATAGAAACGTATGTTGAGCCTGCGAAAAATCCTTATGCCGAAGACTATAGGAAGCTTTATTTGCCGGATGAAAAGGGCTATCGTAGTATTTTAAAGGAGAAATTCATAAATGGAAATAATTAAAAGACACTGGTTTGACCTTGTATTGATTGTACTTTGGATTAGTTGTGGTATTAGCGTTATTACCAATGGTTCTGTGTCAGTCGTAGCATACGGCTGTTTGCTTTTCTGTTTTATTACAGAAAAGATTATTTCTATAATGTACAAGGAACTTGTTTATAGATACAAAGAAAGAGAGGAGGAACATAATGTCCAGTAATTCATCATCTAACGGTTCATCAAACAGGTCATCGGGCGGCATTGGATTTTGCGGGCTGCTCTCGATTGTCTTCATTATTTTAAAACTTTGCGGAGTTATCCATTGGAGCTGGCTCTGGGTGCTGGCTCCGCTGTGGATGCCCACAGCAATAGTTCTTTTTGTATTGATCATTATTCTTATAATCGGCATCATTAGTAAGTGAGCATACACAACAGAAAGGTGAGACTAATGCGTAATCCAAACAGATTGTACGACTTTTACGATAAGCTTCGTGATATTCACATGGAGCATTTTCCTGACTGGCGCTTCGGTCAGTTCATGACAAATTTCTTGGAAGTTTGTCAAAGATGCGCTTACTCAGATCCATATTACTGGGAAGAAGACAGGTTTCTGAAAGAGGTAAATGAATTTGTCGAAAGGATAAAAGACGATGGCTAATAAAGCTTTAAGCATAATTACAAATTTTGGCTGCCACTTTCAGTGTCCCGAATGTATCGTCCGCAATAATCACATCGACGTTCCCAAAACGACTCTTGCGGGACTTGACGGACTCATTCAGGCTTACAGAAAAAATGACTGTTCGTACATAACGATTTCTGGTGGTGGTGATCCACTGTACCAATATGAAAACCATGTCGATTGGTACAGAAAGCTCTTCAAGGAAACAAACAATATAAGTTTGGAAATACACACAAGTTATCTTACAGACCAATCAACTTTTCCATTTTATGACTGCTATCGTGTCGTGTATCACGCACATACGCTCAATGATTTGAAACATATTAGCAGAACAGGTTGCGAGAAGGTCAGGGTCGTGTATGTTGTAACGCCTGATTTCACAGTAAAAGACCTGATGGACATTGCTTATTATGTGCTATGCGATAAAGACATTGATGAGCTGAGTTTCCGCCAGTATGTTGACAGTAACTATAATGCCGTGCCTCATCTTGATAAATACCTTAAACTTGGACATCGAAAGCTTTGGTATTACATCGAACAAGGTGATTATAATCTGTATTATGCTGAAAACGAAGTATATACGAGTTATCAGGATTTTCAAAATATAAGCAGCAATAACAAAAATTTAAAATAAAAGGAGAAATTACAAATGAGCTTTGTAACAATGAGAGATAATCTGATAGCACATTTTAATCAGATTACCAAGGATGCCAATAATGTCTTCGTGGTGAATGTTGACAAGGACGAGATGTGGAATCTCTATCTTGACAGCTTCCCCAAGGGCACAAACGAAGTCTATCGTAAGCGCAGAGAACACGACTGCTCCTGTTGCCGCAGCTTTATTAAGGCAATCGGTAACGTTGTAGTCATCAAGAACAGCAAGATCACAACTATCTGGGATTTTAATGCCGAAGATCCGGTTTACCAGCCCTCTATAGACGCCCTCAACGCTTTTATCAAATCAAAGACAGTAACCGATGTATTTTTAAGCAAGTTCAATCGAATAGGCTCTGAGCACACATTTGAGAAACTGGAAGACGGCTCTATAAAGACATGGGAACACTTCTATCTCCAGCTGCCCGGCAGGTTTGTGAACAACTCTTACAAGTCGATTCCCGACCTTCAGGGTGATTTCAGAGACACAAAGAACGTATTCAAGCGCTCTCTTGACGAAATCACCGAGGATTCCGTGCTGACAGTTCTGGAACTTATTTCTTCTAACTCTCTTTATAGAGGCGAAGAATGGAAAGCTGTACTCGAAAAGTTCCTGCAGTATAAGCGTAAGTATATGGCACTTTCTGAAGCGGACAAGGATAACTATACTTGGGAAAATTCTGCCGCTGCCGGCAATGTTATTGGTCGTATCAGAAATCACAGTATTGGTACTCTGCTTGTTAATATCAGCGAAGATATGGATCTCGACCTCGCAGTCCGCAAGTATGAGCAGATCGTGGCTCCTTCAAGTTATAAGCGTCCCAAGGCTATCTTTACAAAGAAGATGCTGGATGACGCTAAGAACACCATTGAGGAGCTCGGATATATGGACTCTCTGGCAAGAAGATATGCCACTCTGGACGACATTACCGTAAACAATATCCTGTTTTCAAATAAGGACTCTGCAAAGAGGATTTCCGGCGCAAGCGTATTTGATGAAATGGAGAAGGAAATTGCAGTTAATCCTAAGAAGTTCAACAAAGTCGAGGAAGTTCCTATCGAAAAGTTCATCTCTGACGTGCTGCCTGCCGCAAGAGAATTCGAAGTTCTGTTTGAAAATAAGCACAGCTCAAATCTGGTTTCACTCATAGCCCCCGTGAATAAAGACAGTAAGACGATGTTTAAGTGGAATAACAACTTCAGTTGGAGTTATGCGGGCAATATTACAGATAGCCAGATAAGAGAGAATGTTAAGTCTGCCGGCGGCAAGGTTGACGGTGTGCTCAGATTCTCTATTCAGTGGAATGAATGTGGAACTGATAACTGTGACCTTGACGCACATTGTATCGAACCCAACAATCATAAAATATTTTTTGGATCCGACAAAAAGCCTCATCTTTCATCGATGGGCGGTCAGCTTGACGTTGATATCATAGCGCCTCACGGTAAGGTTGCTGTGGAAAATATCACATGGGGCAATCTGTCAAAGATGGCAGATGGTGTATATCGCTTCATGGTCAACCAGTATTCCGGTGCAGTTAAGAAGGGTTTCAGGGCGGAGATTGAGTTCGATGGTCAGATTTACTCGTTTGACTACAACAAGCCTATGAGATCAGGAGAAACTGTTCGGGTTGCAGATGTTACGCTGAAGGACGGCGTATTTACCATTAAGGAATATATTACGTCCAGTATGTCTGCAAAGTCCATCTGGGGCATTACAACGAACCAGTTTGTGCCCGTATCCGTTATGTGTTATTCTCCCAATTACTGGGACGAGCAGAACGGTATCGGCAATAAGCATTACTTCTTCATGCTGAAGAATTGTATCAATGACGAGGCTCCCAACGGCTTCTTTAATGAATATCTCAAGCAGGAGCTTGTGCAGCACAAGAGGGTATTTGAAGCCCTCGGTTCCAAGATGAGAGTCGAGCCTTCCGATGACCAGCTTTCAGGTCTTGGTTTCTCATCAACGAAGAGAAACGAGTTGATCGTTAAGGTCAAGGGTAATACCGAAAGAGTTATGAAAATTAAATTTTGATGGAGGAAAAGATTATGGAAAACATGTTTGAATACGCAACCAGAAATAAAGTAAGATTCCCTTTTAAGGGTCAGATATCCGTGGAAGATCTCTGGGATCTGAGAGCTGATGACCTCGATACCGTGTTTAAGACACTTAACAGGCAGGTCAAGCAGTCAAAGGAGGAGAGCCTTCTTACAACAAAGACAGCTGAAGACACAGCGCTTGATATCCAGATTGCTATCGTAAAGCATATCTTTGATATCAAGATGCAGGAAGCAAACGCAAGACTTCTCGATAAGGAACGTAAGGCTCAGAAGCAGAAGATCATGGCTATTCTTGCTAATAAGCAGAAACAGGAGCTTCAGAATAAGTCTGTTGATGAGCTTCAGCAGATGCTTGAAGAGATCTGAGTCAGCTGTGCAGGTATGGTCTCGTGGATATGTTTCACGAGACTAAGCCTGTATCCAAAGGAGGGGTAATATGACACTTAAAGATGCCGAGTGTATTGAACTGGTAATACAAGATGTGCGTAATGCCAAACTTATCGCAAATGCTCTGCTGATTGAGAACTATGATGTTCAAATCACACCAACAATATCTGCAACAAGTTTTAATCATGCCCGTTTAACAAAATACCTCGTAACAGTAAGACAAGGATTAAATAGAGTTGTTGCAACAACATAAAACAAAAGGTGAGTGTTAAGAATGGCTGAAATACGAAATGTAAATATTGACAAAGAATTTATCGTTAAATTCGGTGTATGCAGGACAAACATTTCAGATGATATGTTGTCTATTGCTTTAGAATTACTTCCTAAAGCTATCAAAGAAGTTCTTCAAGAAACAATAGTAGAAGACGGGGAAATAACGGTTACACCCGTGAAGCGTGGATTTTGGAAGCCAATATCAGAAAGCGAAATGACAGGCTTCAACCCTAAATTTGCAGGACGTGACCCAATTGCAGGATATAAATGCTCCAATTGTGGCAATGAAGCTATATTTAGCTGTAATGACGAATTTATTTTATCGGATTACTGCCCCACCTGCGGGGCAAAGATGGACGGAGGTGAGGAAAATAACAATGGATAAAATTAAAGCAGTAAATCCTAACATAATCGTTAGAGGCAACGTTGATAACCCATATTATTTAATTGAGTATTACGATCTATCGGACAACGAATGGCATATTGGATATGGATCATACTGTTTAGCTAATGTAGAAGAGTGGCTTAAAACTTGTTTTGAGGTCACAAATGCTGATATTACGCTTGTTCGTCACGGGCGTTGGACAATAACCGAAATATTGTGTGGCATTGGAAAAAAAAGAAAGTATTATCGTTGTTCGGAGTGTTACAAGACAAATGTCATCCGCAGTAACTTCTGCCCTAATTGCGGGGCGAAGATGGGTGGAGGTGAAGCTTAATGGAATGGAATGTATATAACTACAATTTTAATGCACATAAAATTGAAAAATTCAATATCTTCGACCATGGTGAATTTGCTAAACATTTTGGTAAACATATCAGAACAATAAAGGATAAAGCTGAGTTTGCCGAGGCAGTAAGAAAAGAATTGTTTTACTATTATGGTAGCAAAACTGAATGGGAACTTGTTGTGAAACTTACTGAAGATAATCAGGTATTTCTCTATCCATGGTGCGGCAGCAGTGATCCCGAGAATGAAAAGGTTGAAGTGACGGATGATCATTGGCGGGATTTCGCTAAACTCCATATTAAACGTCAGCAACATACAAATGAAACCAAGATTGATATTTACAATCAGGTGATGTTCAGGTTTTATGAGTTCGTCAATTACTGTTGGAGCTTTAAGAGATGAGTAATATAAGTATCAATAACTTCACCATTGAAAAAATCGTATCGGTAAAGGCTATCGATACAGGCATAGGTGTAATTCAAAAGAATATTCCCGATGCAATCGAGGTTTCACACAAGAAATATAAAGCTTTCTGCAGGAATAAAGTTTTATCAAGCGAACTGGTAACTTTTGCCGACAGGGTAGTGAGCCGTGATGAATATGACAACGCAGTTGCTATAGTGCTTGTAGGATATGATAAGCCTAATACATATTATATCAATCCTGAGCTTTATAAAATGGGGCAGGAACAGCGTCGGCATATTGAAAATGTTTGCGGACAGGTCAGAGAACCTCGAACAGTTTTATATCTTAACGAAGTAAAAAGTTTTGAACTGAAATAAGAGGTGATTGTTATGAAAGAACAAACTATATACACGTTTTCCGATGACGATTTGAAGCTGTTAAAACAACCTATTCCAATCGATCCGTGTTCGCATTGTCCCGATTCAGTTTATTGCTGTGGGTGCCCGGAAGAACGCAAGTATCAAACTACCATAAAACCCTATCGTGACAATAATTTATTGGTTTTTGCCGATACAATTCGCAATATACGAAAGAAGCGTAGCGAATCCGAACACTTATTGAAGCGTTCAAAAGAGTTGAACAAAGAAGCTAATGACGCTTTGTTGAGCTTACCAGAGCAGTTGCGAAAAATTGTTTAATGCAAAAGGAGATGGTGAAAATGCACGAGTCTGAGCAACAAATGTGGGAAACAAAATCTTTTATCCATGATCCATATGTCTGTCCTTTTTATGGTGATTATAATCCAGGCATTAACCCTATTACTGGTAAATGTAGCGGCTTTATCCCACACAGTTCTTACGAATATAATGTAGCAATGAAGGAATATTGTACGGATTGTCCTGTACGTGGATTTGATATATCATCTTATACAATTTTATTATAAATTGAAAGGAGAAAACATAATGTTTGAACCCGAAGTGATTAAAAAGCTTCTTAATCCTCGCAATCTGGAAAGCTTGAAACTTAGTAAAGTTGATCTTGAGGCTATGGAACTCTATGAGGATCTTGGAGGTAAATTTACTCGATATCTATATAGATGTGAAGCTAAGAACGGGCAGGAATGGCTGGTTGAGATTCCAAAGGCCTCATGCCCCGTAAAAACGAACGACCTTCCTAATTTTGATACTTACCCCGAATGGTCTACCAGTATTCCAGAGCCCAAAACCAGTATGGATACTGTCGGAACAACCTTCTTACATCTTGGCACGCCAAAATATATAAAGCTTACCAATAAATATCAGCAAGGGGCTATAGTGGTCAAGGTCATCAAGGAACCTATCAAGGAAATGACATTGGCTGAAGTTGAAGAAAAGTTGGGTTATAAAGTAAAGATAATATCAGGGGAGAATAAGAACTGAGTAAAGGAGATGATTAAAAATGGACTGGCGAAAGCGTAATTATTATCTCGTTTACACAGACCCTCTCGCATACCAAATGCGCCATAGGTATTATCAACTTGCAGCTCCGTCATTGAAGCGTCATTCTCCATACGGTCATTTCAAAGAGTACATAGGCACCGACAATTACGACGGATACCATAAAGAAATAACAGGGCATAGCGTTCTGCAGGAAATGATAAGTTGCCGAATCGAGGATTCTAAGGCACTCGAATATGAGCTTGCAAAGGCAGTACGCAATGATTGCGGCTTTTACTGCAAGTTGACCAAAGAAATGTGCGGGCAGTAAGTTTAATAAACTGAAGTCACTCACAGCGAAGTATATGAGAAGCAAATCTCGTATTACAAAGGAGGACATATATGGATACAAATTGCTTAGTAGTTAATCTATTCGGTGTTCCCGGCGCAGGCAAAAGCACTGGAGCAGCTTATATTTTCAGCCAACTCAAAATGGCTGGCGTAAATGCTGAACTGATTACAGAATTTGCCAAAGACAAGGTGTGGGAAGAAAATCCAACCATATTTCAACCCGATAACCAGATTTATATATTCGGCAAACAATTTTATAAAATGAGCCGCTGTAAAGATAAGGTCGATGTAATTGTAACCGACTCTCCTTTGCTGTTGTCTTTATTTTACAATTCAAGCAAAATTCTTGGTGAAGAGTTCAACAAAACCGTATATAATTGCTTCTCTTCATTCAATAACAAAACATACCTGTTAAAGAGAGTAAAGCCCTATAACCCTAAAGGCAGACTTCAGACAGAGGAAGAAAGCGATGCTCTTGTAGTTCCCTTAATAGAAAAATTAAACTCTTGGAATATTTCATATACTGTTCGCAGTGGCGATATCAAAGATTATGATGATATCGTAAATGAAGTATTGGAATATTTGAGAAACAACTAAAAGCATAACCGTTTCGAAAATAAATTAAAGGGAGTAATACATATGACCAACTATGAGTACATCACTTCTATGAACGTCAATGACTTGGCGTCTCTTCTATCCTGTGTATACAAGGACTGGGAAGAATCAACTATTACAATAGATGGCTGTTGCCTGTTTGATTCAATAGGAGATGTCGCAGAATGGCTTAAGAAGGAACACAATGATAGTCAATAAAGGTAAACAAGGTTGTCAGAACTGTGTAAACCGTGAGTATGACAATTCTTTCGGTCTCATATGCCAGCATAAAGCCTCGATCGAGGGTATTGAAGTCATAAAGAACTTTTATACTGCCAATGAGGTGTCAGAATGCGACTATTATGAATACGATGAAAACTCGTCGATTGATAGGTAAGGAGAATGAAAAATGCGAGAAATACTATTCAGAGCAAAAGCAATAAACCGTGATAGTGGATATTACAGAACAACGTATAAAAACGGGGATTGGGTCTATGGGTTATTAACCCGACCTTATGACGAAAGGTTTGAATTACCCGCTGAAATGACTAACACATCTGATATAAGCGGAATAGAGGTTGATTATAAAACCATAGGACAGTTTACGGGATTGTCCGATAAGAATGGTGTTAAAATCTTCGAGGGCGATATTGTCAAGGGTAGAGTATATTTTATAGGCGGTTACAGAATCAGATCGTTGCAGGTCGTTTATGATTCAACGGCGGCGAGATTTGTTCTTAAAGATGTGCATGACGACTTTAAAAACATTCCAGAGGTCTGCGAAGTCGTCGGTAATATTTATGACAATGGATATCCATTCTGACAAGAAGGAGAATAACAGATGCGTGAAATATTATTTCGTGGAAAGCGTAAAACTGACAATGAGTGGTTGTATGGATTCCCGTATATCACTCGCAAAAATGCTGTAAAAATTAATTGGTATTGCTCTGAGTTTGGCAGTATGAGAACAGATGAGGTTGACCCTGAAACAGTAGGACAGTTTACGGGTCTGACCGACAAGAACGACGTGAAGATTTTCGAGGGGGATATTATCGAAGGTCATCGCTCTTCTCAGTGGAATCACGAATTGATGAGATGCGTAATTACTTACAACAGAGACCATTTTGAAGCAAGATACTATCCTCGTGGCATACACGGTAATTATTTTACATACAAAATTATGTTTTCAAAGGATGTTGTCGTCATTGGCAATATTTACGATAATCCCGAGCTGATAGGAGGGTTAAAAGATGACTGAACGTGAAAGATTAAATGAGTTACTTAAGAGCTGTGGATATATAGACGAACAGTTTTCTGAGAGATTAGCAGATTTTCTGCTTGAAAACGGCGTTATTTTCCCTCGTGCTAAAGTAAATCAGTCCATTTGGACAGATGATCAATTCGTTGACGGAATTCCTCATGAGGGACATGTCACATCTATAAAAATCACTAATGGCTATAATGCTTATTATTGCAGCTTCGATGAGTTCCCTGTGTCTTTCGCTTTCGTCGATGATGACATTGGTAAGACTATATTCTTTACCCGAGAAGAAGCTGAGAAAGCTCTTGAAAAAGAAAAGATATAAATGGAGGGATAATTTATGAAGTGTCCATATAAAACAATAACGGAAACTACTGACGGTATTTCCAAGACAGAATTTTGTGATTGCTACGGTTCGGCTTGTCCGTGGTATTGCAATACGACTACTAAGGGAGACAAGACAATCTCAGAAGAAAGTTGCCAAAGATGCTACACAGAACACCTCAGAGCAAAATATTTTGATGCAAATCGAAAATTTCTATCAAGCAAATAAACATTTTTATTGAGGGGTGATGTAATGACAAACCTTGAACATATAAAGAATATGACTTCTGATGAGCTTGCAATATTTCTTATGAAAGTAAATAGTGCGTATTCAGAAGAATGTATGATATTAAGATCTGAATGCAAATATCCTAATATCAATAATAATTGCGCCATTTGCTTTAAAGAATGGCTCGAAAAGGAGTGTGATACATAAATGCTTGTACCTGCAATTTTATACAAAGAAGATTTTCAAACATTATATAAAGCGTATTATTATTCAAAAGATATGACATATTTTTCTGGATGGTTTGGCACATATGAAATAGATATTCCAAACGATGTTAGTGATTGCTCGTTTCATTATGCAATTATCGACAACAATAACAATCTTATAGGTTACTTTACTTATAAAATTGATTGGTATAGTTCTCAGGCGTATAATTTTGGCTTATTCACATTTAAGAGAAATAACTCTGTCGTGGGATTAGATGTGCGTAGAGAACTTTCTAAAATAATCAACCAGTATCACATACATAGAATTGAATGGAGTATGATTGGTGGAAATCCCGTAGAAAGGCATTATGATAAATTTTGTCAAAAATATAATGGCAAAAAATTTATTTATACTGATGCTTTCCGAGATAAAAATGGTAATTATCATAATAACGCTGTATATGAAATTATTTTTAATGAGGAGGACAATATATGATACAAACTTCGGATCATGAGCCTACGCCTTATGATTTAGGATATCAAGATGGATTAAATGAGTATCTAAAACACACTCAATACAAATGCAATAGTATAAAACTTATACCACCAAAAGACTTTTTATTAATGAATATTCAGACTGATGATAAAGTCAAATACAAGAACTTTCCTATTCCGGTAGATGCTTGCATTGCTGATGAAATACAAACGTTATGGAATAATGGAATTAGGACTTGTGGCTGCTGTTGCGGACACGGTTATCGCCTTGGTTATATTGAAGTGGAAGAAGAAGATATTCTTAAAATGGAACAAATGGGATATTGCCATTATATTTATTCAGATTTATTCGGTGGAGCAGAACGCAAAGATGCGTTTATTCCTAAATCTGGACAAGTGCATATTTATGATGGTTATATTAGATGGGAGTGATACATAAATGACAATCAGAGAAGAACAGCGAGATTTATTTACAGTCCCAAAGGGTTATATCCTTGTTCACTGCATCAGCGCAGATCTTGCAATGGGTGCAGGAATAGCTAAGGAGTTTGCAAGACGAGGAGTTAAAGCGGAACTTCAAAAAGAGTATCAGGATATAGAAGTAGGGGACTGCTTAGTATCTGATACAACAGGTTGGAGAGCAGAATTTAATCTTGTTACTAAGGAAAAGTATTGGCAAAAGCCCACTTACGAAACAATGAGAATGGCTCTTGAAAATACCGAATATTTGTGTGAGGAAATCATGCGTCATGGTGAAACTGTAAAACTCGCAATGCCAAGAATCGGTTGTGGATTAGACCGCTTACAATGGGATAAAGTGAAGGCAATCATCGAAGAAGTATTTGCCGATACCGATGTTGAAATATTAGTTTGTGTGAAGTGAGGTGATGATAAATGAGCTACGATATTTCATTCAAAGTCAAGGTTGAGGGTATTGATAAGTATGTTCGTATTGGAGACTGCGATGCAAATATAACGTGGAACGTTCGCAAGATTATAGAACTCTCCACCGGGTTGCCGTGGGAGAATGAAGCCAATAACGGACTTTGTAAGGATATAATTCCACAGATAAAGAAAGGACTTCGTGAACTCGACGAGAATCGAGAAAATTATATACAGTATGAAGCCCCAAACGGCTGGGGAAGTATTGGCGGCACAATGAGTTTCTTTATACAAATTCTTGATGCTTGGAACTTGTTCTGTGAAACCTATCCTGAACTTGTCGATGTGGTAACATTTTGGATAGAGTGATAAAAAGACTCGTTTTATCGTAAATTGAAAGGAAGTAATTGAATGAACCTGGATGTAAATATTTCTGTCGATGATTCTGATATTGAAAATATTCAAGATCAGATTATTCACAAAGCAGCAGTTCAAATGTTAAATGAAGTAATGCGTAACCAAGACCATTATGGCAGGAGCTTTAAAGACAAGCTTACAGAAACCGTTATTGAGATAATTGGTAACACTCTTGATGATAATATGAAAAAAGAAATTACAGAACATGTTAAATCTGATATTTCTAATAAATATATTAGAACCAAACAATACAAAGAACTCAAAGATGAGTTTGATATTGCCACCGATAGGGAAATTGAGTCTGGATTACAGAAAATTATTTCTAAGTTGGTCAAATCAGAAATGCAGAAAATGTTTAAGTGATATTATGTAGGAAGGATTGAAATAATATGGAGCCGACTTGTTACGATTGTTTACATAAAGATGTTTGCTACAAGATAGAACATTACGGCAGAAGCCCAGAGGGCGAAGCTTATAGGGACTTCTATCACAACACTAATGCGAGCCAATAATTATTCCGAATGGATGAAGTTCTACAAATCCAATCCGGCGCAGCTCCTTGAAGATTACTTTGGCGTTAAAATTCCCGTATATCAGAAGGTGTTGTTACGTTGGATGACAAGAACAAGTCATCTATGGGTTTCGTTGATACATTTAAAAGGACGGTGATAACCAATGAAAACATTAAGCCAGTTCCAGTGCGAAATCTGTAATACAGTTTATAAGTCAGAAACTGAGTGTAAAGTTTGCGAAGACAGTCATTATCTTCCCGTTGCGATAAAGGCGTATAAGTTCAACTCATATAAGAACGATGGCGAATACCCTAAGTATATAGATGTAGCCATGGAAAATGGTAAGATAACCAGGTATAAGAGGTAATAGCTAATGAAAGCATATGAAAATGATTGCGTGGACTGCGGACTGCCATGTTTATATTCCGGCTGTCCTTATTATAGCTCTCCTCATTGGTATTGTGATCGCTGTGAAGAAGAAATGCTTCCAGAAGATCTCAGAGAATTAGATGGAGAACAGTTGTGCCAAGATTGTATAATGAAAGTATTGCCTAAAGTAGGGAGAGATTGATGAGAGTACATATTCGAGCCCCTTAGATGTTGTTGTTACTTCGGACTATAAACGTATTAGAAAGGGTGATTAAATGATAGTTGTAAAAAGAAACGGGGATAAAGTCCCATTTAATAAAGACAAAATTTGTAATGCAATCCTTAAAGCTTATAATGAAGTAAATCCAACGAATGACAATGTTGATAATGCTTTAAGTGATTGTTCTAAAGTATGCAGTAATATTACCGCCGAAAAAATATCTGTCGAACAGATACAGGATATCGTTGAAAATATTCTCATGGATAGTTGTAAAGATGTAGCCAAGGCATATATCACATACAGATATAAAAGAATGCTGGCAAGAAAAATGAATAATACCGATAACACCATACTCTCGTTGATTGATTGTACAAACGAAGAGATTAAAGAAGAGAATTCAAATAAAAATTCTACACTTTTGCCTACACAAAGAGACTATATGGCAGGCACGGTATCCAAGGATCTGACCGATAGATTGCTTCTTCCCAACGATATCGTTGAAGCTCACGAGCAGGGCATAATCCACTTCCATGATGCGGATTATTTTGCTCAGCATATGCACAACTGTGACCTTGTAAATCTGGAGGATATGCTCCAGAACGGCACTGTTATAAGTGAAACAATGATTGAAAAACCTCACAGTTTCGCAACCGCTTGCACCATTACAACACAAATTATTGCTCAGGTAGCAAGCAATCAGTATGGTGGGCAGAGCGTTTCCTTATCGGCTCTTGCGCCTTTTGTTGATATTTCAAGAAAGAAAATACGACAGCAGTTCATAAATGACGGATTAACAGTATCGGATGAAATTATTGAAAATCGTGTTCTTGATGAGGTTAAACGTGGTGTTCAGACGATTCAGTATCAGATAGTCACACTTATGACAACAAATGGTCAGTCGCCGTTTGTAACCGTATTTATGTATCTCAACGAAGTACAGGATAAGCAAACAAAACACGATCTTGCACTTATTATTGAAGAGGTACTTAAACAGCGTTATCAGGGAGTAAAGAATGAAGTAGGCGTTTGGATAACACCTGCTTTCCCGAAACTTATTTATGTCCTTGAAGAAGATAATATCCACGAGAATTCGCCATATTGGTATCTTACTAAACTTGCTGCAAAATGTACCGCAAAAAGGCTTGTTCCAGATTACATTAGTGAAAAGGTAATGAAGCAACTTAAAAACGGTCATTGCTTTACAAGTATGGGTTGACTATACAGCTCATATAAAACTCCGTGAACACATATTAAAGTGGTGTATATTTTACGTTTAGGAATCGTAGGAAATGACGATTAGAAAATGTGCTAACAGGGAATGTCTTAAAAAAGAAGAATCCTGTGCTAAGACGCATACTTACAAATGCCTTATGGGAGGTATTTGTATAGAAGAATACGATGGATTTTTAGTAGATGAATACTTTAACATATTTAGCAAGCGAACTGGTAGAAAATTAACACCCTATATCGGAACTGATGGATATATGCACGTTCAATATAAAATAGATAAATATAAATCTCATCGTAATAGGGTTCATGTTATTTTGGCTCACTGCTTTATTCCAAATCCAAATGGCTATAAATATGTTAACCATATTGACAGCAATAAACTTAATAATAGCTTAGAAAATTTAGAATGGTGTACTAATTCATATAACGTTAAACACGGTTGGGATAGTGGAAATAGAACTCATAAAAATAATACAAGTGTTTCTGTGTTTGATTTGAAAAATAATTATATTAATACATATACATCAATTAGAAAATGTGGTGAATCACTTAATGTCGATAGACATAAGATAGCCAGAGTTTTAAAAGGTGAATTAAAAGAAGATTATTTAGGCTATTTGTTTAAGTATGCGTAAAGTTAAGAGACTACCGAAAACATAACACAGACAGTTCTGTGCGAAGAAGTGAGTAGGGTACATTCGAGTTTAATACGAATGGAAGTGCGGAGTATTAACCAACGTAGTGGTTAATAAAGATATAGTCCAGTGGTTGAAAGACCATTGTGCAGAAGCTTTCTTTCTCCTTGGAAAGATGAAAACGGAAATTATAAATTCTATGGCAGATTTAATAAAGGTGTCGTAACAATTAATCTTGTTGATGTTGCACTCACAGCAAAGAAGAATAACCCAAATGATATAATGACAGAATTTTGGAAGATATTTGATGAACGTCTGGAGCTTTGCCATAGAGCTTTAATTTGTAGATATGAAAGGCTTAAAGGTACATCATCAGATGTTGCGCCTATTCTTTGGCAGTATGGAGCATTAACAAGACTTAAAAAAGGAGAAGTAATTGATAAATACCTTACAGGTGGTTATTCAAGTATTTCTCTTGGTTATGCAGGTCTTTGGGAATGTGTTTATGCTTTAACTGGTCATAAACTTACCGAAAAAATAGGTCAGGATATTGGTAAGAACATAATGAAGCATATGAATGATAAGTGCAAGGAATGGGACAGAGAACTTAATCTTGGCTTTTCAATTTATGGCACGCCTTTAGAATCAACTACATATAAGTTTGCAAAGTGCCTCCAGAAGCGCTTTGGTGTTATAAATGGTGTTACCGATAAGAATTACATAACCAATAGTTACCACATACACGTCACAGAACCTATTGATGCTTTCACAAAACTTTCTATAGAATCTGAATTTCAGTCTCTTTCAACAGGAGGGGCAATATCTTATGTGGAGACATCTAATTTGGGCAATAATATTGAAGCCGTGCTCGAAGTGATCAAGTTTATCTATGACCATATAATGTATGCTGAACTTAACACAAAATCTGATTATTGTCAGGTGTGCGGATTTGACGGTGAAATACAGATTATTGAAGATAAGAAAACAGGCAAGCTTGTATGGGAATGCCCTAATTGTGGTAATAGAGACGAAAAGAAACTTAATGTGGCACGCCGTACCTGCGGATATATAGGAAGTAATTTTTGGAACGCAGGGCGAACTCAAGAAATAAAAGAAAGAGTTATACATCTTGGTGATGGCGAATGAACTACATAAAAATCAGTAACTGTGATACTGCTAACGGCACAGGCATAGGAGTTGTACTCTGGGTATCGGGGTGCAACTGCCATTGCCACGGCTGTCATAATCAATCAACTTGGGATTTCAATGTAGGACAATCATTTACAGAAGATACGATGCAGGAACTCCTCGACGCTCTCAATAAACCATACATCTCTCGATTAACTCTTTCCGGGGGGCATCCTCTTGAATCACAAAATCTTGAAACTGTTTATCAAATTGTTAAAACGGTTAAAGAAAAATTTCCAAACAAAAAAATTTGGCTCTATACAGGTTATACTTGGGAAGAGATTTTAAATAATGACAGAGAAAACAAAAGAGCCAATACGAACAGCATATCTCCCTTTGATATTGTTAGATGCTGTAATATTCTTGTTGACGGTAAATATGAAAAAGATAAAAGAGATATATCGTTAGCATTTGCCGGTTCAAGCAATCAACGTGTTATTGATATTCAAAAAAGCTTTAAGCAAAACAAAGTAGTCCTTTTCTGTGACTAAAATAATTTCCAAATTCCCTTGACATATTGGATATAATATGCTATTATATAAATAAATTGAGCAATATTGGAAAGGATTGATGTCATATGCTCGTAGCTCCCCAAGGAGAAATTATCTGGGCGGTGTATATATGTAATGGCGTGCAAACTCATGCCATTACATCTTCTGCCCTTAGAAATGTTTACTTTTTATGTGAAGTTCAAGGTAATAAATTGGTGAAAACAAAAAAGAAATCGCCAAAACCAATGGAGCTTGAACACTATATTGATTATCTGAAAGGATGAATGAAATGACTTATGTTATTGTTGGTATAGTAACCGTTGCAATATGTATCGGCGCTTTCGTTATCGGATTAAGAGAAGGCAGAATTCAAGGGGAAGGCTGCGCAACGATTGTTATAATTTTTAAACTCAAAGATGTTTTTAATCGTGTGCTGATGCTTGTTCCTGCAGAAAAACATGAGGAACTGTCAACTATCATTAAGGATTTTTACAATGATATACAGGTAACGGTGGATATCGATGATTAAACTACCACAGAAATCAGGCGAAGTAGTGATTGGCAGCTTTGACGAATATTTCAGACCGTATGCTAAAATCAAAATAGGGGACTATTTACTTTATAATCCTGCAATGGATAAGGTAGTGGTTGTTTCGATTAATGATCGTCCTCAATATGCCCTAAAACATATTAGAAAGAAAGGCTTACTTAAAAAGAGCTGCATTGTAACTATTGAAAAATTATGAGGCGCTTAACAAAGAGGTGATATAGCGGATTACAGTGAAATCATTGATGATATTCTTGATAAAGCCTCCGTGGAAGCCTTTGGGGATTCACTGAATAATCCACCGCCTTGGTTTAACCAATTCGTCGATTGGCCCGATATAAAGAAGGTAAAAAATAATGAAACAGATAGTACGAACATACTATACCTTTATTTTAACGATAAGAAAAGGAGAACATGAGATCCGACAAAAGCTTGACCAGTATTGTGGTTATTGGGGTAGATGGTACTACGCAGAAATGTAGCCTGCCAAAACAGAGTGTATTACATCATATGACGAATTTCTTCAAAGATGTGCATATCCTTGTTTCGACTGCATGTTCCCGTGGGAGAAATCAAAATTTGGCGATAAATATTCGGAGTTACCTTTAAAATGGGGTTGGGCGAAGTTTTCCAATAAGAACTTTGTTTCGTGCGAAATAACTACCGAATATCTAAAACATGAAACTTATACTTTGCAGGATTTAATAAAGCGACTTCCGGCAGATGAGATGATCGAATATCTTAAGGACAACGGATTGAATGTTTGCCCAATAACAAGATAATATTTATGGACTTACTTCCAAGTCTGTGGCAATAAAAAAGGAGAGAAATCATGAAATTTGAAAAAATATCAGCAAGTCAGTTTTTAAAGGATGCTAAGAATTGCGCCCCCGGTCTTACCGAGGAAGCATACATAGCGCTATACGACCAGTTGAAGCTGCCAAAGCGTGCCACATCAGGCTCCGCAGGCTATGACTTTTATGCACCATATGCGTTTAAGCTTGAGGCCGGTGAATCAATAAAGATTCCCACCGGCATAAGAGTGCTGCTCGATAACGACAAGTTCCTTGCTATTTATCCCAGAAGCGGACTTGGATTCAAGTTTAAACTGCAGATATGGAATGAAATTCCTGTAATCGATGCGGATTTTTACAACAACCCTAACAATGAAGGTAATATTTTTATTAAACTTTACAATGACAGCCCAGAGGGCAAAACTGTGTTTGTCAGACAAGGGGAAGCATTCGTACAGGGTGTCATTCAGCAGTATTTTATGATCGAAGACGATGACGCCGACGGCATCAGAAATGGCGGCTTCGGCAGTACTACAAAATGATGAGACTTCTTATCTTCGTTCTGCTTGTGTTTGTTGTAGTCAATATAATTGTTTTGATTATTGATTGCTACAAAAACAAAAAGCAAGAAAATCAAAGTAATAAACCCGATAAAGGGTTTTTTAATTAAAATCAAAGGAGTAATGTAAAAATGAACAAAGGAATTATTACAACAGTTGTCCTCGCCATTGTTTTGGTCGTAGGCATCATCGGCTTCGCAGTATGCACCACTAATATTGGTGCAGGTTATGTCGGCTACAAGTATGACCGCACAATTAAAAACGGGGCACCAAATACCATCGAAGGCACGTCGGTAATAGACGCTCAGCTTACTGGTCTCGTCTGGATCAATCCTATAACTCAGGAAGTCCTTAAGTATCCCACCACTATCGTTACCCGTAACTGGACAGGCATCGCCGAAAACGATAGTAAGGAAGACTGGTCAATGACCGTTGGAACCAAGGAAGGTAAGAACATTGAGGCCGACATCTATATTTCAGTGAAGCCCAGAGATATCGGTTCAATTATTAAGAACTTCGGTACCAAGAAGTTCGACAGCATTGTCGATGATGACATCTACGGTCTCGCCAAGGGTAAGCTTTCGGTGATCACTCAGAATTATTCTGTATATGATATCCAGTCTTCTCGCTCTCAGATACAGACCGAAACAGCTGAAATACTCGCCGATACACTTCTTAATACATACGGCGTTGAGCTTGTGCGCTTTGAGATCGGCACACTTTCACTTCCTGCGGACATTCAGACTAAAATTGACGAGAAGACAAATGCGATGAACGAGGTTGAGCTTGCTAAGCTTGCAAGAGAGAAGCAGGATGAGACCAATCAGATGATCGTGGATCAGCAGAAGGCAGAATCTGAAAAAGAACTTGTCCGTCGCCAGAATGAAGCCGATGCAGCCGCATATGAGAAGCAGAAGGCAGCCGAGGCTGAGCTTATCGTTGCCGAAAACAAGATCAAGGTGGCAGAGGCAGATGTCGAGGTTGCAAGACTTCAGAAGGAAGCAGAACTTGAGAAGCAGAAGTCTTATACTGCTGAGTATTTTGAGGATAAGAAGCTCGATGTCCAGATGAAGGCTGTTGAAAAAATCAATCCCAATGTCAAGACAATTATTACCGATGGCAGCGGCAGCGGATACGCCGGACTTGTTGGTATCAAGGAAGTCCTTGATGATCTTGACGGGGAATAATAGATTGCTACAGTCCAACAAGGCGGCGAATATGTATAAGCCAAAAGTAATCACACCAAAACAATTATCAGAATATCTGAATTGTTCAATAAATATAGCATATGATCTGTGTCACAGACGGGATTTCCCATCATTTAAGGTCGGAAGAAAAATACTTATAATTGAAGATGAGCTCCATTCATGGATGCTTAAACAAACAACAAAATAATAAGATAAGGGATCACTTCGGTGGTCTCTTATTTTTTTGCTTAAAAATATTGATATGCAGATATACCAGAACCAGTGGATGAATCAGTCTCAAGATTTGGTAAGGTGATTTGGCAGGTGTGTCTTATCCCAATTATTATTATTGTTCGTGAAACTTCGACACACCTCTGATGGTGTGTTTTTTGTGTGATGGTGTGTTTTTCAGCAACTGTTTCAAAGTGGTGTGTTTTTCAAAAAGCATATTTTCCCATAGACACACTTTCGACACACCAAGTAATGCTTTATATACTTGAAAGTGGCTATAATACGCAATAAAATGCGCTGATACCAAATGAGTTGAAATCCTTTGTGATCAGCAAATTGTACGTGTGATCCACAAGTCACACCCTCACGGGTGTGTGAGTTGAAATTCCATTTCACACTACTGTCTGCAAAACCTGTTGACGTCACACCCTCACGGGTGTGTGAGTTGAAATGCTGATTACAAGAAAATTTTAGGACCAAAAAATGTCACACCCTCACGGGTGTGTGAGTTGAAATATCGTTATACGTTGGATCCGTATCAATAAACGTGTCACACCCTCACGGGTGTGTGAGTTGAAATTACGATTTCCGCACAAAAAGATGTCCCATTATGTCACACCCTCACGGGTGTGTGAGTTGAAATCGGAATTTCAAACGTATAGGCTTTTACAACAAGTCACACCCTCACGGGTGTGTGAGTTGAAATTCCGTTTGCATATTTCCCAACATGGCGGCGGTTGCGTCACACCCTCACGGGTGTGTGAGTTGAAATTTAAATATCTCTGGCGTGAATCTGACAAGGGTGGAGTCACACCCTCACGGGTGTGTGAGTTGAAATTACAGTTTAAATTTCCTAATGGTTCAAGAATCATATGTCACACCCTCACGGGTGTGTGAGTTGAAATTATTGTATGGATAGAGGAAGCAAGCGAGGTAAAGTCACACCCTCACGGGTGTGTGAGTTGAAATTCTCATATACTTCCTTGTTAGTTTCTGCCACTTCGTCACACCCTCACGGGTGTGTGAGTTGAAATCTTCATCTACGCTTGATATAAAATTATGCAGAGTCACACCCTCACGGGTGTGTGAGTTGAAATTACTGTTTTAATTTCTGTGTACATAATTATTTAGTCACACCCTCACGGGTGTGTGAGTTGAAATGTTTAGACAGCATAGGCTTGCTTATAGCGACCTTGTCACACCCTCACGGGTGTGTGAGTTGAAATTGGTGATATTCACGCACGGCGTAGCCCTTACGGGTCACACCCTCACGGGTGTGTGAGTTGAAATTCGTTTTGGTTTTTAGGGTTTCCGTATCCCTTAGTCACACCCTCACGGGTGTGTGAGTTGAAATTCCAACTTCATCGAAAAGGATAATCAGTGGGTCAGGTCACACCCTCACGGGTGTGTGAGTTGAAATTCCTGTTTTTTCCTCTTTGTACGTCCAACGTCCCGTCACACCCTCACGGGTGTGTGAGTTGAAATATCTGGAGCAATTTGTCAAGCCCCCGAGTTATTCCGTCACACCCTCACGGGTGTGTGAGTTGAAATGATAATATCATTTCAGATAATGTTCCTTCGTAAGTGTCACACCCTCACGGGTGTGTGAGTTGAAATTGCCAAATTTCATTAAACATTCTGTTGTAATAGGTCACACCCTCACGGGTATGTACTGAAAATTATGACAATTTCCAGATAGCTGATTTGCACCCATTACGCCCAAAATACAAAGCTAAAGCCAATCACAATCATATCTTAATAAATAAAAACAGCGCAGAAACCCTCGCTTCTGCGCCGAACATTATTCCCTAAAAATATTAAGCAAAGCCGAAAACAGCAGATAATAAATACAGTCTGAAAGAACCGTGCAGATAACACCCGCAGCTATCATTTTAGCTGTGCCGAACAGCGGCTCTTTGATGTGACTTACCTGCGGAGCCTTGCTCTTGGCGAACAACAGGGCAGTCGCCGCAATATGCGCCGCAATGCCGATAATCAGCAGCCAAACAGCGTCGTATCTGAAAATAGAATACAGAAAAATGCAGCTTACCATAAACACAATGTTGATGATAAGATGTATGCCTGCGGAAATGTCACGCCTTGTTATTTTGCTGCAAAGAAGATTCGATGGAAAGGTTATGACCACCGCCAAGACCGCCAGCAGCAGATTGCTTCCTACAAGTGATGCAAAGAAAAGCGAATAGAATTCCATTGGAAAGATATTCCACAGTATCAGCCACAGCACTACAGCGGCTGCGGAGCATATTGCGGCGATTTTTTTGCGCTTAGGCGTGAAAAATGGCTCTCGGATTGTTTTGGCTTTTTCGGACATGGCTTTATGTGCGGTCAGACAGACTGACCCACGCTCCTTTCGAATAAAATAGACAACTTTTCATGCGTTTCCCATAAATATGTATTACAATGATTATACGATTTTCACGCTCTTTTGTCAAGCGGATAAAATGGCCCTGTACCGTATGAGAACCGCCCCTGCCTTGACATTCGCAGATAAAAGTGGTAAGATATATCCATATTATATATGTATGAAAGGGTGTTCATATGGATTTTTCAAAGCTGAATTTCGGCGTGGACGGCGACAGCATCACAGCAGGGGAGCAGTGGTCGTATCACGTATATAAAGAGCTGGGAATGGCTTCACATCACAATGTTGCCGTAGGCAGCTCCGTTTGGTACAAGCGCACTATCGCGTACAGCGGCGGAAGCGTTACCACTCAGGATTATACTTCTCCCGATTTTGCTGGCATCAGCGACGGCTGGGAGGAAACTGACGACCCTGTTGAGCTTCAGAAGAGAGCCAACAACTGCGCTGTCGTTCATACCCAGCGCTTTATTGAAGAGGTAAAGAGCGGAAAGGCTCCCGTGCCCGATGTGTTCGCTTTTGCAATGGGCACAAATGACGCTGAGGACTGCCTTGGCTGCCCCGATAAGGCTCTGGAGGGCAAGACCCTTGAAGGCAATGAAAGCGTTGACCTTTTCACCGAGGCAGGCGCAGCAAGATGGTGCATACAGCGCATTATGGAGGAGTTCCCACTCTGCCGTGTGTTCGTGCTCACACCTATCCAGACCGCAACACCCGAGCATAACAAAAAGATCGAAAAGACTATCGAGGTGCTTCGCAAGGTAGCGGGCGGAATGAGCGCACAGGTCATCGACTGCTTCCACAACAGCGGTATCTGCGAGAAGTTCGAGGTGATCGGCGGCACAGGAAAATATCTCCGTGACGGACTTCACCCCGATGTTCCCGGTCAGACCCTCGAGGGAATGTATGCCGCCAAGGAGATACGCAACAATATGTTCAACTGATGTGAATGTCAGGGGTTTGTTCTGATGTTGTAGAACTCTCTTTCACGCATGGCGTAAATGGCGTTTCTGCGGCGTTCTCTGCGCTTCTGTGCAGCTTTTTCCTCAGCCTTTGCGGAAGCTCTTGCAAGTCCTGCGGAGAAGATGAGCACGCCCATGAAAGCACCGTAAAGCGCAATAAAATATGTCATTGCAGTGGGGTCGCTGGCGGCTGACAGTCTGGTGAACCTTATTGTCACAAGTGCGTCGGCGGCAACGCAGAGGGCTGCGGCAGCGGGATATTCTCTGATTATTGACATTATTTTTTTCATATTATCATATCCTCTCTTTGATTTGAATAAGCTTTTCTGCTGTTTATCATATTTATATTATAGCACACGATCTGGTCGGAAAATCGGACAGCAAATCAGACATTTTGACATCGGATATATAGAATGTACTATGAAAACGTTTGAGAAAGTTAGCTTTGCTGTTCAAATGTTAAAAATATGATAAATCGCAAAAATCCTATTGGCAATACCGAAAAAATGTGGTATAATGAGTTGAATGTGAAAATTCAGGCGGGCATTCAGCCACGCCGTTTTCAGACAAAATAAATTATGAGGTGATCACAATGAACGAAATGGAACTTTACTCACTCTGGTGCGAAAAGGCTGTTGATGACCCTGACCTTCAGACTGAACTTAAGTCTATCGCAGGTGACAGCGACGCTATCAAGGACAGATTTTACCGTGATCTGGAATTCGGTACAGGCGGTCTCCGTGGTGTTATCGGTGCAGGTTCATACAGAATGAACGTTTATACAGTAAGAAGAGCAACTCAGGGTCTTGCAGACTATGTTAACAAGGCTTTCACATCTCCCTCTGTTGCAATTTCCTACGACAGCCGTATCAAGTCCGGCGTTTTCGCTAAGGAAGCAGCATCAGTTCTGGCTGCAAACGGCATCAAGGTACATATCTATACCGAGCTTATGCCCACTCCCATGCTTTCCTACGCAGTAAGAAACCTGAAGTGCAGCGCAGGTATCATGATCACAGCTTCCCATAACCCTGCCAAGTACAACGGCTACAAGGTTTACGGTTCCGACGGCTGCCAGCTCACACTTGACGCAGCTGAGATCGTGCTCAAGAATATCGAAAGCGTTCCCATGTTTGACGGCGCAAAGACCATCTCCTATGATGACGGCGTTGCAGACGGCAGAATAAACTACATTCCCCAGTCCGTTATCGACAGCTATCTTGACGAGGTATCCAAGCAGGGTATCCACACCGATCTGGTTAAGTCCAGCGGACTCAAGGTAGTTTACACTCCTCTTAACGGCACAGGAAACAAGCCTGTAAGAGCTATCCTCAAGAAGATAGGCGTTGAGGACGTTACCGTAGTTCCCGAGCAGGAATATCCCGACGGAAACTTCCCCACCTGCCCCTTCCCCAACCCCGAGATCAAGGAAGCACTTGCAAAGGGTCTGGAGCTTTGCAACGTTGTAAAGCCTGACCTTCTCCTCGCTACCGACCCCGACTGCGACAGAGTTGGTATCGCAGTTCCTTCCGATAACGGCTATGAGCTGTTCACCGGTAACGAAGTAGGCGCAATGCTTCTCGAATACATCTGCTCCGAGAGAACAAAGATGGGCACAATGCCTGCCGATCCCGTTGCAGTAAAGACCATCGTTACAACCGATATCGCAGCTAAGATCGCTAAGGAATACGGCGTTAAGCTTATCGAAGTTCTTACAGGCTTCAAGTTCATCGGCGAGCAGATCGGCTTCCTGGAGGATAAGGGTCAGGAAGACAGATACATCTTCGGCTTCGAGGAGAGCTACGGCTACCTGGCAGGCTCCTATGTAAGAGACAAGGACGCTGTTGTTGCTTCCATGCTCATCTGCGAAATGGCTGCATTCTACCGCACCAAGGGCATTTCCCTCATTCAGGCAAGAGAGAATATGTACAAGAAGTACGGAGTATATGTTCACAGCCAGTCCTCTTTCGTTTGCGAGGGTGTGACCGGTATGGAGAGAATGAAGGAGATCATGTCCGACCTCAGAACCAACACTCCCAAGACTATCGGCGGTCTTACCGTAACACGCTTCGAGGATTACCTTGCAAGCACCTCTGTTGATACCGCAACAGGCGCAAAGACAATGCTTACACTTCCCAAGTCCGATGTGCTCACATTCAAGCTCACCGACGGCGCAAGCGTTATCATTCGTCCCTCCGGCACAGAGCCTAAGATCAAGGCTTACTACACCACCACAGGCACTACCAAGGCAGAAGCTGCTGCTCTTGAAAAGACCATTTCCGATGATTTTGCAAAGATCCTCGGTTTCTGATCGACACAATAACTGACAGATATACAAACACCGCCGGCAGGCAATGCCGGCGGTGTTATTTTTGATGTTCGGAGATGATCTGTTGAATAAAGATCCGGCAAAAAGAGCAGTTATCTATGTTATGGGACTGTTTATAATGACATTGGGAGTATCCATATCCGTAAAATCCAATCTTGGCGTTTTCCCCGTAAGCTCAATACCATACACAATGACCTGCGTGTGGGGGATAGAGATGGGCAGAGCCACCATAATATTCCACATCGCACTGGTGCTGCTGCAGATAGCAGTGCTGCGCAGAAAATTTAAGCCTATAAATCTTCTTCAGGTACCGGTGGGAGTAATGTTCGGCGCATTCACCACGTTCTGCAATCACCTGATGACCTTTCTTCCCACCCCTGAGAATATCGTGATCCGTCTGAGCATGATGCTGGTCAGCACCCTGCTCATAGCGACTGGGATTTTCTTCTATGTTCCTGCAAATATAATGCCGCTGGCAGGCGAGGGCGCAATGCTCGCCATATCCCAGGCATCGGGCATAGAATTTTCCACCGTAAAGGTGATATTTGATATATCAATGGTCATCATATCCTTTGCGGTCTGCATGATATTTATTGGTAGCCTGGGAAGCGTAGGCGCAGGAACTATAATCGCCGCAGTGCTTGTGGGACTTGAACTGAAGCTTATAACAAAGCTTTTCGGCAGGTACCGTGACAAGCTTCTGCCGCAGAGCTGATAATACATATGCGCAAACAAAAAGCTCCCCCGAGAAATTTTCTCGGGGGAGCTTTGGATTATTATGTCATCAGCTGTCCTTTTCAGGTGCGATAGTCGTAAGTGAAAGCTTCTCGCCGTCGCTGTCAACCTTGATAGTAGTAAATGGGTCAAGGTCGTTTGCGATCATAGTGCGGGCGATAAGAGTTTCAAGCTTGCTCTGGATATATCTCTTAAGGGGACGTGCGCCGTAAATGGGGTCATAGCCCTCCTTAGCGATAAATTCCTTAGCTTCGTCAGTGACTTCAAGCTCAAGCTGCTTGTCCTCCAGACGCT